>Ga0209754_1000194_pt1 | contig 95299 bp, 89 predicted proteins | sample MesohylBB_FD_187295 | JGI IMG/M metagenome (GOLD analysis project Ga0209754, IMG submission 187295) | Host-associated microbial community of the marine sponge Aplysina aerophoba from Gulf of Piran - sponge mesohyl, lysed by bead beating... | ecosystem: Host-associated > Porifera > Sponge >...
GAAGCCATCCTGGCTTACGGGAAGGTTTTGGCTATCATCAACAGCCACCCCAGATTCCCCCGCGCTCGGCCTATAGATTACAGGGTCTATGAAAAATATCATCAAATGGAGTTGAGGGCTTATTATCATATACCTCAACTGTATATGACTAAATTTATAAAAGGATTTGAAGGTTTTCATAAGTACAGTTCTTACACTCAGAACAGTTTAGAAAAAGTTATTGAATCAGCTAATCGTTGTATCAATCTTCAGCAAAAATCTCATTTTAACTTAAAACGCTATAAATACTCTAAGGAATCTTGTCAGATTGTAAAAGACGCAGCTATAGCTTTCCAGCCTTTGGAAGAGAAACGATTGGTTTTACTGGCTACAGAATCTTGTAAAAGAGATTTACCTAACTGTAAAGAGTATAATGAACTTCACCAGGAAATGAGAAATATTATGAGAAAACGCTCATCTAAGTGGATAAATTTATCAAGATCTTACGATATAGCTCTATTTTATTAATTTTTACATCAATAAAATCAGCTAAGCTTTTAGGTATAGTGACCTTTAGTTAATCTGGCCTGCAAGATTTTATCCAAAAACCAAAAAACGAGTTCCGGGCAAATCTGGTGTATGGCAGTCGTGAATCAAGCGACCTTCCTGCCCGTTTCTCTTTCATCAATCCCATCGATGAACTTCACGTCGGCGAGCACACAGGCCAGATGACGGAAGCCGCGTAGCCGGCGCCATCGTTTCTGGGCACTCATGGCGAGCTGATGCACGAGGCACAGCGCCGTTCGTTTTTACGGTTTCGTTTTCGTAGGGGCGGCCCCCCGTGGCCGCCCGGCCCCGCTTGCGCGCCGTATCGAGGGACGAGGGGAGTCGAACGCCTCGCGCCGGGCGAGAATGCAATTCCTCCTTCATTGGGTCTGTTGAAAAACCCTAATTTCCTCATTCGATATATGTAATCGAGCGATGTGAGAGAATAAACCACTCCCCCCCTTGAGGGAGGTATTGAAAAAGCATTTGTCCAGAGAGCAACCCCCCCTACCCCCCCTTGTCAGGGGGGTAAAAAGGCGATGCGCCCCGCCGGGCACAGGGGGCTTTGCTTTTTCTTGCCCCCCTGACAAGGGGGGGTAGGGGGGGGTGGTTTTCCAGTCGAGCGGAGCGTCTCCTCTATCCCCTAAAATGGGGACTTTTTCAACAGCCCTTCATTAGTCGGAATTGACCTTCGATACGCGGCTTCGCCGCTACTCAGGGTGAGGCGTATTCGGAGGCATGCAAGAAGAGGGTTTAACGCTCAAGGGGGAGTGGTTCCTGTTTTGCTTTTTCGGCATGCGCCGGAATGACGGCGGGGTGAACAACCTCGACCGGGGAGGAATGGGTTTGCCCTGTTGTTGTAGCGGACAGGCCCCTGCGCCAGTCCGGGGACCGGTGTGTCCGCCCCTACCCCAACCTTTCCCTCAACCACCGGAAAGACTCCGGCGCCCACTCGGCGAAGTGCTTGAAGGCGCAGTGGCCATCATCCGGATAGACGCGCGCCTCCTTGCCGGTCACGGGGCCGTGTTCGAGCATGTAGTAGATGTTCCCGATGGGGGCGAGGTGGTCCTGTTTCCCGTTGATCATCAGGACGGGGCAGACGATTTTCTCCACCAGGCCTAACTCGCTCAGCGACCAGCGCTTGAAGAGCGCTTCTTCATGCTCGACCGTGGTGGGCGGGAAGGAGGGGCCGTCGCCCGGCGCGCCGAATATGTAGGCCGCCCGCCTGTTCCTGTTGGCGACGTAGTTCTCCATCTCCGCGTCGCTCATGCGGTAGCCGAAGTGATGGCCCGCGCTCGCCACGGCGGCTTGCACCTTTTCGGGATATGAACCCGCGAGCAGCATCACCGAATGCCCGCCCCGGCTGATGCCGAACGCGCCGATGCGCCCCCCGTCCACCTCGGGCCGCGCGGCGAGATAGTCCACCGCCGCCTTCCACGCCAAGACGGACTCGGGCTCGTAGGGAAAGGGGTTCTCCCCGGTGCCGGGGCCGTCCATCACCAGGGTGGCAAGGCCGTGTTCCAGCGCCATCTCGCCCGCCCAGCCTCGGTCTTCCTTGAACATGTCCCCGCCGCACATGATGAGGACGGCGGGCGCGGGGTTATCCGCGCTCGCGTCTTTCGGCGCGCGGAAATGGGATGTGATGTGCTCACCTTCGGACTCCACGCCTACGACTTCGAGCGGCGGGTCCAGGAACTCGCACGATTTCAGATACGCGCGAATGCAGTCGCGGTTGGCTTGTTCCTTGAGCGGTGTGAGGGGTCTGGGGAATCGCGAGATGCTGTAGTAGGTCTTGGCTATTAGAAACTTCTTTCTCGCGGCAGTCGTATCGCCGCCTGCGGCGAGTTCTTCCGCTTCTCGTTCATAGCGCGCGCCAATCCCGCTCCAGAGGGGGACCCAGAGGTCGTCCGTCGTGCCCTCTAGGGACGCGACGGCGCTCTTGAGTTCTTCTATGTCCTCGATCATGGAGAACCACCGGCGGTAGAAACCGCCGTGCTCCACGACGAAGGGGTCTTCGCTGGGCGCGAAGGGGAGATTTTCGAGGGGCGTGTCGTTCATCGTTTCTTTCGGCGAAAATCCGTCCGCAGCGGCGGACGAACCTCTCTAGGCGTCCAGGTGCTCGTAGATTTCGACAACCATTCCGCCCTTGATGGTGCCGTCGCTCAGGTGGCCCGCCAGAACCTTTTCCGACTCGCCCGGCCCGCCGCTGATGGCCATGTGCACGTGGACGTAGGGCTGGGGTTCGTCCCAGGTTACGTCGCCCAGAGCGAGGGGCGGCTCATCGGGCCAGGTGATGTTCCCGAGCGCCACGAGTTCGCGCCAGCCCTCGAAGTGCAGCCGGTCGACGTCGTAGCCGTCCATGCTCTTGAAGCCCGATATCATGTCCGTCTCGGCGAGGGCGCCGATGAGGAAGACCGAACCCGCGCGGATGTTCTTCTCCTTCACGAGGTTGCATAAATTCGTATAAAAATTGTCTCCGGCCTCAAGCGTAACGCGGAAGATGCGGCCCAGTTTCCTCTCTTCTACTCTCATTGAAGTCTCCTTTTCGGATGTTGGTGGAACAGGCTTCTAGCCCTGCGCGGCGACTTCGTCATACAGGCGCTCCAGTCCATCGCGGAAGGTTTCTTTTCTCTGCTGGAGCCAGTATTCGCCGCGCGTTTCGTCGGCGTGGAAATATTTCATGAATTTCGGGTCCTCCGTGGCTTCGGCTTTCTCTTTACCCCCGGAGACGACCTCGACCATGATCTCCATCATCCCGCTCAGGGTATTTTTGAGTTTCGTCGCCACTTCCTTGCCGCATATCTCGCCGTGACCGGGGACGATGGTCTCGATATCGAGGCCCTCCACCCAGGCGAGCGCGTCTATCCATTCCTGCACGAAGGCGTCGCGCATGCCGGCCGAGGGGCCGTTGATGACGACGTCGCCGGCGAAGAGTACGCCCTCCTCGGGCACGAGGACGGACGTGCAGGCGGGTGAATGGCCGCCCTTGCGGTGAATCTCGAACGTGAGCGGCGGAAGATGGAGCGTGAGGCTGTCCTCGAAACAGAACTGGGGAAGCGGCACGGCGGCGTTTTCGATTTCATCCGCCTCCTCGGTGAAGCCGAGATCCCGGAGCGTCTTCACGAAAATTTCCTTGGAAAAAGCGTTATCGCCCTTCGATATTTCATCGTAGACGTATTGGGGGGCGATGCGGGCGACGTCCCCTTTGATGAACGAGGAGCCCGTCGTGTGGTCGCCGTGATAATCGGTGGCGATGAGGTAGCGCACGCCCAGCGGACTTAAAGAAGAGACTTCTTCCTGCCACTTGCGCGAATCGCTCGGCCGGACCGGGGAATCCAGGAGGACGACGCCGCTTTCCGTGACGGCGGCGCCCACGTTCGCCCAGTCGTAGGCGGTCTCTGCGTACAGGTGTTCGGACAGACGATCCATGGCGGCCTCTCTTCTGGTTGACGTGAGTGAGGATATTCGCGCAAGAATACCTACAAGAATCCGTTCCGGCAAGACACATATCCACTTTCGTGAAGGGGAGGAAACCCTGTTTTGGAACTCATACTCCTGGGCGTGGGCGCGCCGCCGCCGACCCCTCAGAAAAGCGGCCCGTGCAACGCGGTCGTGAAAGACGGGAAACTCTACCTGGTGGACGCCGCCCGCCACGCCGCGACCCAGATCATGAAATCGGGTTTTCACGTGAGCGGTGTGGACCACCTGTTTTTCACGCATTTTCACTCCGATCACTACACCGGCTTCGGCGAGTTCTTCATCTCGCGGTGGATCATGGGCGCATCGACGCCGCTCAAGGTCTACGGGCCGTCACCCGTCGAGGAGATAGTCGAGCGGATGCTCCGCTATTACGAGTACGACATCGATCTCAGGGCGAACGAGGGAAAGCCCAGGGCGGGAACCGATATCGAGGTGTCCGTCCTCGAGCCCGGCGATTCGCTCGAGGTCGATGGCATCGCCATCCGCGCCGAGAAGGGCACGCGCCACGGGAACGTGGACGACATCATCTCCTACGCGTTCGAGGCGGAGGGGAGGAAGATCGTCATCGCGAGCGACGGCAGTCCCACGGATAAGCTGGTTCCCCTGGCGGAAGGGGCGGACGTGCTGGTCATGCACCCCTGCCTGCCGGAACTGATAGACGAGAGGTTCGGGAGTTTCAAAGCCACGGCGAAGATTGTGGCGGCTCATCACGCCACGGCGGAGGAAGTCGGGAGAACGGCCGCCGAGGCCGGCGTCGGCAGGCTCGTTTTCGCCCATGTTGTCCCCCCATTGGCGCCGGACGACAAGGTGCGCGAGGCGATAGCGCCTCATTTCAACGGCCCCATCATCGCCGGTGAGGACTTGATGCGGCTTTGAGCACTCGCTCTTCGCTCGCGTTCGACACCCCACCCTCATCCTGAGTAGTCGCGCTTGCGCGCCGTATCGAAGGATGGGAGGCAAACCCTCATTCATCGGGGCTGTAGAAAAAGTCCCGGCAAGCGAATTTGGGTTATGTGAACGCCTTTGAGGTTCACTCCCCCCTTGAGGGGGAGTCAGTGAACTGAGGGCGTAAGCCCGAAAGTGAACTGGTGGGGGGTATGATTCGGAATGGCGATAAAACGCATTTTACCCCCCACCGATTCAGCCTTCGCAAGTATCGCTCGGCTTCATCGTCTGGCTTTCCCCTCGGGAAGCCAGACCCTCAAGGGGGGAGTGAATTCCCTCTCTCATCGGTCAGTCAGATACGCCGATTCGCGAAATCAGGGTTTTCAACAACCCCCTCAAGGGGGGAGTCATTTATCCCCTCTCTCCCCGGTCGGATCCGGCCTCATTCATCAGGATCATCCAACAACCCCGGCCAGGGCGCGCTTGTCGGATGCAACGAAAACTCGTCTGTGGCATACTTTGCCCATCCAGTTCAAATAAGCGTTCACGCTTTCGTGAGGTAAACGGTACATTTTCATTTTCCGAGAGGAGAAACGAGATGAGAAAGTGGTTCGGATTCTTAAGTCTGTTTCTTGCATTGAGCCTCGTGCCGGTCGGCTTCCAGGCGACGGACGCCGAGGCGGCCAAGTTCCGCATCGGCATGCACCGCCAGACGTTCGGCTCCTTCACGGCGGTCGCCATGGGGATGGGCTATTTCGATGAGGAGTTCGGAAAAGGCAATTGGGACGTGAAAGTATTCGCGCAGGGCAAGCTCGTCATCGAGGCGCTGCTCTCGCGCAGTCTCGACGTGGGCCACGGCGCCACGCGGCCCTACGTGGACGGGGTGGCGAAAAAGGCGGGCCTGGTGATGGTTTCCGCCAGTTCCTCATGGTGTAAATCCATCTCGATCTGGGTGCCGCCCGATTCTCCGGTCAAGACGGTGGCCGATCTCAAGGGCAAGACCATCGCCGAGAAGAAGGGCACGTCCACCCACTTCGTGCTGGACAACGGCATCCTGCCCGCGTTCGGGATGAAGCCGAAAGACATCAAGATCATGAACACCACCACGGCGGAGCGGCTCTCCGCCTTCCGGGCAAAGGTGGTTTCCGCAATGGTCATCGGCGCGCCCACCTCGTTCCGTCTCGCGGACAAGAAATGGGGCCGTCCCATCGTGGATTACTGCAAATACGATAATCCGCCGGCGATGATCTTCATCGAACTCGCCAACCCCAGGACGCTCAAGAGCAACCCCGGGGGCGTGGTGAAGTACCTGCGCGCCTACCTCAAGTCCGCGAACCTCTGGAAGAAAGACCCCGACAAATTCGCCAAGGTCTATCACAAGTGGCTGACAGCGAAGGGCCGCAAGGTGGATTACTCCATCGCCAGGCGCTCCATCAACGTGGTGCGTCCGCTGTACAAGATCACGCCGCGCATCATCAACGCGCTCAACGCGACGGCCAAGGTTCAGAAGGGCCGTGGCAAGATTCGGCGCCTGCCCGATTTCGCAGGGGGTGAAGGCATCGAGAGAGGCCCGCTTACCAAGGCGCTGGCCAGCATGAAGATGAACTAGGTTATTTGGTTCGTTGCCTAAGGCTGCGGGGGCTTGCATTGAGCCTCCGCAGCCTTTGTTTTGCCGTATCGTAGCGAGAGCTTTCACGGAGTATGACGGGTGGCTGAACTCAAGATATCAGGGATAGAGGCGAAATCGCTCAAGGTGCCACTCGCCCGCGCGATAGGAAGCGCCAACAGCACGAAGTCGGAACTCGATTACCTGGTGGTCTTTCTCCACACTGAAAACGGCCCGACGGGCTGCGGTTTCGTGATGGGCCTGGGCGGGGAGACATCGACGACCCTCGTTCCCTACATCGAAAAAGAACTGGCGCCCTTGGCGGTGGGGCAGGACGCCCTTGCGCCCGAGGCGCTCTGGGCGCGCCTCTGGGGGCCGAACAAGCCGAGGATGCGCGGCGGGCTGGGCGTGCAGGCGCTTTCCGCGGTGGATACCGCCTGCTGGGACGCGCTCGCCAAGGCGGCGGGGCTGCCTCTCTCCCGCGTTCTGGGCGGCTTCAGAAATACTGTTCCTGTATACGGCAGCGGGGGCTGGCTCACGTTCACCGACGCCGAGATGGTGGATGAGTGCATGGGCTTCATGGAGAAGGGCATCAGCGCGTACAAGCTGAAGCTGGGCACGAATCGGGATGAGGAGCGGGTCCGCCTCTTGCGCGATGAGGTGGGCGATTCGGTCGTCCTGTTCACGGACGCCAACCAGAAGTACAACCCGCGCGAGGCGCTCGAGGTGGCCGCGATGCTCGCCGATTACGACGTGCGCTGGTTCGAGGAGCCCGTGCTCGCCGATTCGGTGGACGATCTGGCGGAAGTGGCCGAAAGAAGTCCCGTGCCCGTCGCCGCGGGAGAAAACGCCTACATGCGCTGGGGTTTCCGGGAGATTTGCGAGAGAAGGGCGGCGGCGTTCCTGCAGCCCGACGTGGGCCGATGCGGCGGGGTGACGGAATTTCGAAAAGCCGCTCATCTGGCGGAAGCCTACAACCTCTCGCTGTGCGCGCATCTCTTACAGGAGGTATCGTTAAGCCTTCTCGCGGCGACGCCGAGTGGCTACATGGTGGAGTACGTGGAGATGCTTCCTCCCGATATCCTGACGCGGGAATTTCCCGTTGTGAGCGGCTGCATGGAGGTTCCTGACGTCCCCGGACACGGAGTGGAATTTTCTGAGGAGGCCATACGGCGATATGGCGCTTGAGGAGGAGCGGGTTTGGCGAAGAGAATCGCATTTCTAGGGCTCGGCAACATGGGCGGGGCCGTCGCCGCGAATATGAAGAAGGCGGGCTTCGAAGTCGTGGGCTGCGACCCGAGTCCGGCGGCGCAGGAGGCGGCGAAAGAAGCCGGCATCCCCGTTCACGATTCTCCCGCCGAGGCGGCCCGGGAGGCGGACTATGTGTGCAGTTCGGTCCCGAAAGGAGAGCACGTGCGCGACGCCTACCTGGGCGAGAAGGGCGCGTTGCTCACCGCGAAAGAAGGTGCTGTGTGTTTCGATTTTTCCACCATCCTGCCCGAGGAGAGCATTGCCGTCGCCGAAGAGGCCGCGAGCCGCGGCTTTCATTTCCTGGACGCCCCCATCAGCGGAAACGCCATCATCGCGCGCGATAAGAAAATCGGCTTCATGGTGGGGGGTGATAAGGAGATACTCGACGCGCACCGCGCGGTGCTTGATTCCGCGTGCGAGTTGCTCGATTATTTCGGCCCCAACGGCTCGGGACTCAGGATGAAGCTCATCACGAACCACCTCGTCTCATCCCAGCTATGCGCTCTGGCGGAAGGGTTCACCCTCGGCGTGAAATCGGGCCTGGACCCGGACCAGATGATGGAATATCTCTATTCGAGCACGGTCTTTCGCGTGATGAACACGCGCGGCTGGGGGCTGAGGAAAAAGGAATATGAACCCGTGAAGTTCGCGCTCGCCCTCATGCACAAGGACCTGGGGCTGATCCGCGAGTTCGCCCGCGCAAACGGCGCTTCTGCGCCGGTGATCGACGCGGTCGGGAAGGCGTATCAGGGCGCGATGGATATGGGATTGGGCGATCTCGACCAGGGCGTCATACGAGAGTGGTTCGAGCGTGAGGCGGGTTTGCGTGATTAAGTAAGGCTATCTTACCGGATGCCGTTCAGGAGGGTGGACGATTGGAACAGTTGACCGACAACGTATTCTTTTATGATTGCTACCCGACGTTGGGCATGGTGGTGACGGATGACGGCGTCATCGCGATAGACGGTCCCATGCGGCCCTCGGAAGCCATCGCCTGGCGCGATTTCATCGCCGAGAAGGGCCCGCTTCGCTATCTCGTCAATACCGAGCACCATCAGGATCACATCGCGGCGAACTGGTTCTTGCGGCCCGAGCGGATCATTTCGAGCGAGATCACCTATGCGGACTTCTACACCTCCATCGCCACGCCGGAAGACGGCAAGGAGCGCATGCTCAAGTATGACCCCGAGAACGAGGCCCTGCTCGATGGCTTCGAACTCAGGCCTCCCGACATCACCTACAAGGGGCGGATGACGATTCGCCTGGGCGGCAAGACGTTCATCCTCATCGAATCCCCCGGCCACACGCGCGGGCAGACGGTCGTCCACGCGGTGGATGATCGCGTCGCCTTCACGGCGGACAACCTGACGCCCGCATTCAACGTGGCGTGCCATTCCGCCGACGTGTGGGGCTGGTTCCAGTCGCTGGGCGTGCTCGAAGCCCTGGACGTGGACTGGTACGTGCCCGGGCACGGGAGGCCTTGTCAAAAAAACGAGATACCCCGCCAGCGCGAGAAGCTCCATGAGCTGATAGATAAGGTGAGGGTCCTGAGAAACGGAGGGCTCACACGCGAGGAGGTGCAGGACAAGGTGTTCGAGGTGTATGAGACCGACTTGAACAGCATGGATCACCTGGGCGAGCGCCTCACCATGCTGAGAAGGGGAGGGCTCGGCAACATCTACGATTACCTGGAAGAGCACCCCTCCGGTCCGCTCGGCAACCGGACGGACCCGGTGTGGCCGCACATGTGAGGCGAAGCGCTGCGTTCCTCCTTCATATTCCCCATTCAATGAGAGATATTTTGCGATGAAACCGATGAATTTGCTCGTCATCATGGCGGATGAATTGAGCGTCAGAACGCTCGGCTGCTACGGACACCCGATGGTGAAAACCCCGAACATCGACCGTCTGGCGGCCTCGGGCGCGCGGTTTACGAGCGCCTATACGAATTCCCCGATCTGCACGGCCGCGCGGGCGAGCTTCGCCACGGGCCGCTACGTGCACGAGATCGGCTGTTGGGACAACGCGAGCCCTTATACGGGCGAACCCACCGGTTGGGGGCATCGCTTGCAAGCCGAGGGCCACCGCGTCACATCCATCGGCAAGCTCCATTACAGGAACATCAACGACCCCACCGGATTCGATGAGCAGATCGTGCCCATGCACGCGCGCGACGGCGGCGTGGGCAGCGTGCTCGGCTCCATCCGCGATGAGCTGATCGTCCAGAAGGCGGACAAGCTCGCGCGCGAGATCGGTCCGGGCGAGACGAGCTATTCGAACTACGACCTGGACATCGCCGAAAAAGCCTGCGCGTGGCTGGAGAACGAGGCGGAACAATATTGTGACGGCCGGAAGCCCTGGATGACCTTCGTCTCCTTCGTCTCGCCGCATTTCCCCCTGATGGCGCCGAAGAAGTATTTCGAGATGTATCCGACCGATGCCGTGCCCATGCCCAAGGCCCATGCGCTGGATGGACGCCCCCGGCATCCGTGGATAGAGGCGTACCGCAAATACGTGCCGTCTGACAGCTTTTTCGACGACGAGAAAAGGCGGGTCGCCATCGCCTCATACTTCGGGCTTTGCACGTTTCTGGACGATCTGGTGGGCCATGTGCTGGAAAGTCTCGATCGCTCGGGTCTCGCGGAATCCACCCGCGTCATCTTCGCGAGTGATCACGGCGAGAACCTGGGCGCGCGGGGGACCTGGGGCAAGGGCACGATGTACGAGGAATCGGCCGCCGTGCCGCTCATGATGGCCGGGCCGGACGTCGAGGCGGGCGCTGTGGTCGAGACGCCCGTATCGCTGCTCGATTTTTATCCCACCATCCTCGAATCCGTGGGCGTTGCACCAGATGATAATGACAAGACCCGCACGGGCCGTTCACTGTATGAGATTGCGCGCGCGCCTTATGACCCCGAACGGGCGGTATTCAGCGAATACCACGCTTCGGGCGCGGAGACGGCAGCCTACCTCATCCGGAAGGGCAAGAAGAAATTCATCTACTACGTGGGTTACCCGCCTGAGTTATATGATCTGGAAACGGATCCCGAGGAGCAGGACGACCTCGCAGGAAAACCCGGCTGGGAGGCGGTAATCCGTGAATTCGAAAGCGACTTGCGTGTTATTGTTGACCCGATAGAGGTGGATGCGCGCGCCAAGCGCGATCAGGCGGCTCTCATCGAACGGCTCGGCGGACGCGACCACGTTATCGAAACCGCAAAAATCGGCGCTACGCCCACGCCGGGCGATTACGCGGATGATGGGTATTAAAGTGGTGGGGTGGTAGGATGATGGAGTGATCGCATTTTTTTGTTGACTCCAAGGCCGCTAAGTTGTAATGTATTTGACATCACAGTGAGGTGGACTCATTATGACTCAAATAACCGCACGTTTGCCGAATGAGGTGGTCGATGCGCTGGATGAGGCGGCGAACCGACTCAAACGGAGCCGGGCTGAAATTATCCGGCAGGCGATCGAGCGTTATCTAGAAGAATTTGACGATCTTTCGGTAGCCGTGGATCGGCTGCGCGACCCGAACGATCCGGTGCTCGACTGGGATCAGGTAAGGCGTGAATTTCTCGATACAAATTAAACAAAGCGCTGCCAGGGAGTTGGAACGCCTCGATATTGCGGATCGCAAGCGAATTGCAGAGGCCATCGACCGACTGGCGGAGCAGCCTTTGCTGGGCCACGCGCTCAAGGGGGATGCACGGGGGCTCAGGCGGCTCCTCGTCGGTGAATACCGGGTGATTTATGAAGTGCAGGACGACGCCCTCGTCGTTCTGGTCATCCACATCACCCGCTGGCGCAGTGGTCGTAGTGGCGATGGACGCAGGAGCGGTGCGCGCAACAACGGGGGCTGACTATTGAATATCGAAGATAAAGGGTTTCACGCCCTTTGATCCGGCAGCTTCGCTGAAGTACCCATGGAATCATTTCTTTGGAATTTCGATGAATTGCGGGAATTTCTCGCCACTTTCGCGTGGGAGCGTTTCCGTGATTCTCCGCTGAGCCTGCCGGGCCATACTTCTGGCCTGGCGTCATCCCAATACTCCGATAGATGAAACGCGTGTGCTAAGGCGTAACGAGTGTTGCGCGCATGCGGAAGCGTACGGGCGGTGGCAAGAGGAGGAGTGAGGATCAGGGCTCCTGGATTTATAAATTTATTCAACTTGAAGTAATGTAATTCGATTGGTATTTTAATGATTATGATTGGTATTTCAGTAATTGTGGGTCAACAGGGATATATGGGGCCCGCACAGTCAGGAAACCAGGGTTTCAATATCCTGAGATTCGGCGAAACAATCTCAGGCGAAAGCGAGGAACAAGCAAACCCCCGCCTTGAAGAGCGGGGCATGACGAAATGAGCATTGCGTAGGGTCGGCCTCTGCGTCAGTCTCCCAATGTACGACCTGCTCACGGACCGCACCTCCGTGTTCAGGATGTGCGCGGAGGACCGATCCTACGCAATCCTTTTCGGGTCAACTAACCATGAATGGTGGAGTGGAATTTCTCCGCTAAACTTGGTATTCTAGTTTCAAGAATGTTGCGACGCAGAAGAATTACCACGGGGAAGGAATTGGCCAACCCCGAATACCGTAGGCCAGGACTGGATAGCTGGATACATGCGACTCCATCCTGGCAACGAGCACACCGACACTGTTTGCCACGAGGGGCGGTTTCGTAAGCCTGCTTGATGATTCCCGAATCATGTCTCGTGGCGCGAGGGCTACCACGCCTTATCGTTAATTTGGGTTGATGCGCTTAAGCGGTCATTCGTATCGCAGGTTGGGACGCTCAGTTTTTACAATATGCTACGCCATTGCGCCTGTAAGGGAGGTTCTCATGCCACGGAATACATCGGTTTCGCTCGGGGATCATTTTATGGCTTTCATTTCCAAGCGGGTTAAATCGGGGCGCTACAACTCGGCAAGCGACGTGGTGCGCGCCGGGCTTCGGCTACTCGAAGAGCACGAGACGAAAGTAGAGGCCATGCGCGGCGCTGTTCTCAAAGGCGAGGAAGCGAATCAGGCGACGCCGCTTGATCCCGATTCGTCCTCTCTCCGGGAATAATCCACTTAAACCACGTGACACGCCATGCGTTATTGTCCGTGGTCCGGGCGGTTTTTCCCTGGCGAGAATCAATTGTGTTGATGTTTTGCCCACCCACCTCAGGCCTCATTCGGCAATGCCTGATTCGTCGGAATTGAGTCCGGAATTGCCAACGACTTCTACTTCAAGGCGATTCCGTAATCCAACGCGCGGATTCTGTAAGCTGCTCCTTCGCCCGGTCGATTTTACCTGAATCCACGAGCAGCTTTCCGCCCGCTTTCACTTTTTCCCCTGCGATGAAGACGGTATCCACGTTCGAGCGCTCCGCATAGAAGACGACGGCGCGGGCCAGGTCTCCGGCGGGCGTCATATTAAGATCTTCTTTTCGGATGAGTATGAGGTCGGCCTGCTTCCCGGGCGTGATGGAGCCGATTCTCTCCGCCATGCCCATGGCGTGCGCGTTGTTGATGGTGGCCCACGCGAGCGCGTCTCGCGCCGAGAATGAAAGGGCAGGCGCGCGATAGGTGCTCTCGTCCAGGCGGCGGTTATCGAAAATCCGCTGGACCTGAAGAGCGTGGCGCATGGCGTGGAGCATGTTCCCGCTGACGTAGGTCTCGAGATCCACACCGAGGGACGGCCTGCCGCCCAGCGCGCTCACGCACCCGCAGACGGCCTCGCCCCGGTTCGTCTGCATCTCGGCGGAGGGCGTGGCCGTTATGGACGCGCCCGAGTCGATGATGATCTTCAACTCCTCATCGTCCACGTAGTTGCAGTGCACGAGGTTGTGATCGGGACCCAGAACGCCCTCTTCGGCAAGTGTGTGGTACCCGCCCTGCACCTTCCTGCTCGCGTCGCCCCAGATGTGCGCGCTCGACAGGAGCCCGTATTCACGCGCCAGGCGCATGTCGTGAAGCGCCACCTCCAGGGGGGAGTAATCCGCCCCCAGAATGGCCATCGCCAGGGTGACGAGGCCATCGTCACTTGAGAGTCGGCCCGTCCGCAACCGTTTTATCTCGCTCACCGGATGCGGGATTAGCGAATAATGAGGCTCGCCCGCCCTGGGTTTCGGCTTGGGCGTTCCGTGCCCGAAAAGGGCGCGGATGCCGGATTCCTCCAGAGCGTCGATGCCTGCGTCGGTGTGCTCGGGCGTGGGGTTGTTGTGGCACCAGTCGAAAAGCGTCGTGGCGCCCGCTTCGATCTGCGCCCACGCGCCCACGAGGGTCGCGATGTAGATGTCCTCGGGCCGGTAGCGCGGAGCCATGGTCTCATGCGCGATCTCGAAATAGCTGCGTCCGCCCCAGTCTCCGCCCAGGCCTCGAAGCGCGGTCTGCCAGGTGTGCATGTGGGCGTTGATGAGGCCGGGCAGGAGGATCATGCCGGCCGCGTCGATGGTCTCTGAATCGGCTACCGGGAGACTCTCGTCGACCGCGGAAATTTGCGCACCCTCGATCAAGACGTCGCCGCACTCGATCTCCCCCACCTCGGGGTCCATCGAGAGAATCGCGGCGTTTCGGATGAGGGTTTTCGTCATGCGCGGCTACCCGCCTCAGGGAATTCATCCGGCCAGTCGGCGAGCAGGGCTTCGAGATAGGCCTTGAGATCATCGGGGTTCTTGCGGCGGATCTTGTTCCTGTCGATCTCATCCTGCGCCTCGATGGGAATCCCCAGCGCGTCGTTGAACTTGTTTCTCATGTTGAAGTAGGTGATGACCATGGTGAGTTCCACGATTTCCGTGTCGTCGAAATGTTGCTTTACCTCCTCGAATACGTCGTCCCGCTCCCTGGCCGTATTGAGCGTGACGTGCTCCGCCCAGAGCAGGACGGCGCGCTCTATTTCGGTGAAGGAACTGTAATCGCCCGCGCTGATGGCGGCGATATCAGCCTCCGTGATGCCCACCGATTGACCAACCGGCGTGTTGTGCGCCAGTCAGTAGGCGCAGTTGTTGAGACGGCTGGTGTTGATGATGGCGAGTTCCTTCGTCCTGGTGTCGAGGGTCGAACCGAGACCCTGGCGCAGGAGAGACGAGGTGAGCGGCAGCATGAACTTCGTGATGAACGGCTGGTTCGCCATCACCCGCCAGGCGTTCGGGATTCGGTTCAGCAGGACGCCCGCATGGTCGAAGAGGTGGTTCACAACGGGGTCGTCGGCGCCTGATTCAAGCATGGGTACGCGGGACACGGTTTCACTCCTTTCGGGCTTCGGGTTTCGTGAGATTGTTCCATTTTCCGATGAAACGCGATTTTTTGGAACCGCGGCGGTCTTTATGCCCCAGCTTGCGCTTGATGCCGTTCTTTATCGTGAGTTGTGCAGGAAGGTGGTTTGGTGAAGAATAGAAACTGTGAGCGCCTTTAATTCTCACTATTGCGCCGTGTTCAAGGAGTGTGCGATGTCCGATACGCTTATCGAGAGAAACCCGGATATCCTCGGAGGAACTCCGGTATTCGCAGGCACCAGGGTCCCTGTGCGCACTCTGATGGAGCATCTCGAAGCAGGCGACAGGCTCGACGATTTTCTGGAAGACTTCCCGACGGTGTCGCGAGAGCAGGCGCTCGGAGCGCTCGAACGCGCGAAGGGGATGCTCACCAGCGGCGCCGATGAAACTGCTGCTTGACGAGTCGGTTCCCAGGCGGCTCGGTTCGTTATTCTCTGGTTCATTCGAAGTGCGCACGGTCCAGCAGATGGACTGGGCGGGTAGCAAGAACGGTGATTTGTTGCGCATGGCGGCCGAGAGTGGATTTGACGCTTTCATCACGGTGGATCAGGGGATCGAATACCAACAGAACCTCTCCGAACTGGCGATTCCCGTCATCATCATGATCGCCTCCAGAAACCGGTTACAGGAGCTACAGCCCCTCGTCTCTGAAGTAATCGCAACTCTTTCTGGAGAGTTGCAACCGGGTATCTACCGCGTCCCGGTTTGAATCGAACCCCAGCTTGCGCCGCGAAGGGCCCGGGTGGGAAGATGCGCCCGTTTTGAATTAACGCTCTCCAATCAAAGGGATGTTCATGAACGTATCGGTTAATGCGAGAAAACCCATCGGCCTCGCGGTGGTGGGATGCGGCAAAATCGGGCGCATCCGAGCGGAGTTCGCGCGGCAGAACGCGGCGGTCGAATGGATGGGTCTGTGCGATATCGACGAGAAGGTGGGCCGAAAACTGGCCGAAGACGTCCAGGCCGATTTTTTCACCACCGATTACCGGGAACTCTTGAAGCGCGATGAGGTGAACGCCACCGTTCTGGCCACCTACGCGAACGAGCGGCTGGAGCCCATCCTCATCGGCGCCGAGCGAGGCCACCGGATGCTGGTCGAAAAACCCCTGGCGGTGGACGCCGACGTATCCGCGAGGCTGGTGCGCGCGGTCGACGACGCAGGTATCGACGCCGTTCTGGGCTATACGCAGCGGTTCCGCCGACGTTTTCTGGTGGCGAAGGAGAAGATTCGCTCCGGCGAGTTGGGCGACGTCTCCTCCGTGACGGGCCGCGCCTTCCTGAACCGCATGAACCCGGTGGCGAATTCCACCAAAACCGAGTTCCCGACGAAGTTCACCCCCATGGTCATCTCCGGCACCCACAGCGTGGACTTGTGTTCCTGGCTCCTGGAGGGGCATCGTCCCGTCGAGGTCTACGCGCGCTCTGTGGACAAGGCGATGGCGCCATACCTCACGAAAGATTCCACGTTCGCCATCGTCACCTATGAGGACGGGACGATATGGAGCATGAACGTGAGCTGGGCGCTGCCGCGCGTCTGGCCGGCGGAGGTCTATTCGCTCGAACTGGGTATCGTGGGTACGGGGGGCGTGCTCACGATAGACGACACGCACCGCGACATCGTCTTCGCCACCGCGGAGCCGCACGAATCCTCGCGTCTGAAGCAGGAGCGCAATGTCAGCTTCCTCACCAGCTATCCGCCGGGCGATCTCGTGTTCGACCAGCTCTGGGGGCCCATGCGCGAGGAGACGCGCTCGTGGTTCGACAGGATATATCTGGGTGTCCAAACGCCGCACACCACCGCGCGCGAAGCGCACGAGAACCTCATGCTGTGCCTGGCGATGGATCATTCGGCCAAAACCGGAAGGGCGGTATCGCTTCCGGTTCAGCCTGAGGATTTTGAATAGGCGGACGCCGCTCCCCGCAGGTTCTCTCAAGGATGAGGCCGTCAAGGCCGCCCTCGCCGACACGGATGTCTATATGCGGGGTCTGCGGTAGGCTGCCCATTTCTATATGCGGGGTCTGCGGTAGGCTGCCCATTTCTCGAGGTGGGGGAGGGGTTTGTCGATTGTAGGGACAGGTCGCGACCTGTCCCTACGGGTTCGTTCAAATTATGAGGTTCCCGCAAGGGTGTTGAATTTCCCCGATAAGGGAAGTTCGAATGTGCCCGCTTCGCTATAGGACAGGCACGGGGGCCTGTCCCTACAGCGAGATTTCCTGTTTGTTGCGAAGGCGCAAGTCCTCCCATCGTCAAAATATCGCTCCTTACAAAGGCTCGAACCAAAGATGCGCCCTTTCCCTGAAGCTGGTATGAAGGGGAATCCAAAAGGCGTCGGGCCGGGCTCCGGCGCATTTTTTACGTCACGATGACTTAACGGGAGAAGAAGATGGCGGCTTTGGGAGGTGAGAAGAATCCGATTGGTCTGGCGATAGTCGGCTGCGGCCGCGTGGGCCGCATTCGCGCGCGCTGCGCCAGGGAGTATCCGGGCACGGAGTGGCTCGGCTGCTGCGACATCGACGAGAAAAAAGGAAAGGCCATGGCCGAGGAGTTCGGGGCCGATTTTTTCACGACCGATTTCGCCGAGCTCATCCAGAGGCCCGAGGTCAACGCCGTCATCATTGCCACGGATGAGGAGTGGCACGCGAAGCCGCTCTGGGAATCGATAGCGCAGGGCCACAAAATACTAGTGGAAAAACCGCTGGCCACGAGCGTGGTGGAATCGGCGAAAATCGTGGAAGCCGCGGAGGCGGCGGGCGTGGAGTTGCTCGTGGGCTACACCCAGCGCTTCAGGAGGCGCTGGCTCACGGCGCGCGAGCACGTGCAGTCGGGGGTATTGGGCGAGGTGACCTCCGCGACGACGCGCGCGCTGCTGAACCGCCAGGTCGGCATCACGCGGCTGTCGAAAAACGAGGACCGCTCCATGCTCACGCCCATGGTGATCTCCGGCACCCATGCGCTGGACGTCATGCTGTTCGTGATGGGGCCGGAGAAGCAGCCCGTCGAGGTCGTCTCGCGCTCCATCTCGCGCGTGATGACGGGCATCGGCACGCAGGACGCCACCTTCAGCATCTTCACCTTCGACGACGGGACCATCTGGAGCATGGAGTGCAACTGGGGGATGCCCACCATCTGGCCCGCCTCGACGTACGGCGTGACCATCAGCGTGGTGGGAACCGACGGCGCGCTCACCATCGACGACACCCATGCCGATTTCATCATGGCGTCCGAGAACCCGCTGGCCTCACACCGTGGGGAGGAGCGCCACGTTCACCTGCTCGAAAGCTACCCGGCGGGAGATATGTCCAAAGGGCAGTTCTGGGGCCCCATGCGCGATGAATCCATCGCCTGGCTCGCGCACGTCTATACGGGAACGGACATGCCCCACGCCACGGGGGCGGAGGGACACCGCAACCTCATGCTCTGCATGGCGTGTGATTTATCCGCCAAGCGAAAGGAAGTCGTGAAGCTGCCGATCGACCCCGAAGAGCTCCATGCAAGGTTAAAAGCGAGAAACTAGTCCATCGTCGCGGTCGGCGGGGGCCAGCCCTCCGATTTGTTCTTGAACGAGAGGTAGATGAATTCGCCGTCGCTATCGTTCTTGAACTCGTGCTCGGTACCTTCGGGAACATGGATGATGTCGCCCGCGGTGACGGTTTTCGCCTCATCCCCCACCCGGAACCAGGCGGTTCCCTCGACGACGTTGATTAACTGCTCGCAGTCGTGCGTATGCGGGCGGGCCAGCTTGCCCGGCTGGCTCACCGAGCGGTTCAGGGTGACGTGCTCGCCGATGATGATGCTGCCCTCTGAATCGGACGGCCTCGCCAGATTTTTTCGCTTCATTTCGTCCCAACGGTAAAACGGCATGTTACGGCTCCTTGTCGAAGAAAACGGTTTTTTCGGGTCGTTCCGGATATCGAGACGGAAACGCTCGTTTTAGTCCTCAAGTTTCATTGACAGCGAAACGCTCCCGTCTGTAAGATTCACGCCCAAGCATACAGAAAAGAGCGCTCATTGAGAACGCATCGAGAGGGTTTGTTCTCACTAGATCGTCTCTTGGTGAGCGGGAACCGTTCGTTCCATGTAGTTAAGTCTTACATCACTTCATCAGGGAGAGGAAAAATGAAGAGAATCGTCATGATGTTCGGAATTCTGGCTCTGACCCTGCCGTTCTTGACGGTGGGCGACGCCTACGCCGCGCCCGCGAAGTACGACGTCGCGGTCGGCAGCCTTGGCGGTACGATGGGCAGGCTGGGCGCCGGCCTCAGCGAAATCGTCAACAGGAAACAGAAAAAGGTTATCTTAAGCGTGGTGCCCGGTGGCGGACGGGCGAACCCGGCCCGCGTGGGAGGAGGAGGCGCCGACTTCGGCTATACCTTCTCGAACTTCGCCGGCGCCGCGATGGCCGGAAAGACCCCTTTCAAGAAGTCCTACAAGAGCCTCCGGGGCATCGCCAGTTTCTGGCCTTCGTGTTACCACCAGTACGCCGCCAAGGAGCAGTATGACGCCGGCATCAAGACCTGGGGCGACATCATCAAGTCGAAAACGCCGCTCAAGGTAGGTGTGGCCAAGAAGGGAACCAGCACGGAGTACGTAGGGAGTCTGATCGTCAAGCATTACAAGACTAACTACAAGCAACTCAGGGAACGTGGTTACAAACTCAATTTCGCGGGTGTTAACGGCATGTCGCGCGCGATTAAAGCGAGACAGCTCGATTTCTACTTCCACAACTCGGGCGACCCCAATGGTGCGGGTATCCAGGCGGCCCTTGGCCGCAATCTCGTGTTCCTGGACATGTCCGATGACGTGAAAAAAATGCTGGCGGGCCACGGCTTCTCGTCCTGCCAGATTCCGGGCGGCATGTACAGGGGCAACCCCAAGCCCAAGGACTCGATGGGGCTTTTCGGCGTGCTGCTCTCGACGACCAAGATGAGCGCCGACGTGGTCTACTCGATCCTTAAGATAGCGAGTCAGGAGAGGAAATTCCTCGGCGGCGTTCACAAGATCTACAAGAGTTGGGACCCCAAGAAGGCGGGAATGCATCTCGGAGTGCCGCTGCATGAGGGCGCCAAGCGCTTCTACAAGGAAATCGGGGGCTCGATGTAACCGTCCCGGGGAAGAGGCGCAAGCGTGAACGATATACAGGAAAGAACCCCTCTGGATTGGCTCGTCCTGGCGATAGCCGTCGGCATGTCCTGGTTTCACATCCAGGTGGCCTACACGGGAGGTTATGAGCCGCTTACCCAGAGGGCGCTCTCGTACCTCTTCGGGATGACCCTGATTTTCATCGTCTACAGAAAACCTGCGGGAGGCGGGTGGCGCGCCGTTGTTACGGCCGCCGTCTGCCTCCTGGCGGTCGCCTCCATCTCTTACCCGATACTGCGCATCGACTATTACCTGAATCGTCTGCATTTCGTTGAACCGCTCGAAACCATGGATATGATACTGGGTTCGGTAGTTCTGGTGCTCGCCTTCGAGGCTGCGCGCAGGACCATCAACCTGGCGCTCCCCGTGATATCGCTATTCTTCATCGTTTATTCGTATTTCGGCCCCTATTTCCCCGGGTTTCTTGCGCACAAAGGGGCAACCTACATGCACATCGTGGACCATCAGTACATGACCTACGACGGCCTGTGGACGGCGCCTTTGAGCGTTTTTTCGGTCTATATCTTCCTGTTCATCCTCTTCGGCGCGTTTCTCGACCGCATGGGGGCAGCGGATTTCTACGTGAAACTCTCCATGTCGGCCGCGGGCAGGCTGCGCGGCGGGCCGGCGAAGGCGGCGGTTTTCGCCAGCGCCATGACGGGCACCATAATGGGCAGCGCGAACGCGAATGTGGTCACCACGGGTTCGTTCACCATCCCGATGATGAAGCGCACCGGCTTCAAGCCCGAGACAGCGGCGGCCATCGAGACGGCGGCTTCTACGGGAGGCCAAATCATGCCGCCCATCATGGGGGCGTCGGCGTTTCTGATCGTGGAGTTCACGGGCATTTCGTATTGGGAAATCGTGAAGGTTTCGATTCTGCCCGCAATTTTGTACTTTTTCTCCGTCTACGCGACCGTACACCTGGAGGCAAGAAAAGAGGGCCTGGTCGGCATGCCCCGGGATTTGATACCTCCCCTGGGGCCCATCATGAAGGAAGGGTGGTTCTACCTTCTGCCCCCCATCGTGATTCTGGCGATCCTCATGACGGGGAGACCGGTGCCCTACGCGGGCCTTGTCGGTATTCTCTCCGTCGTGCTCCTGGCGGGCCTCAAGGGCGCCCTCGTCTTGCTGGAAAAAGCAAGAAGAGAGGGCACGAGCGTATCGGAAGTAGTGAGCGAAATCGGCCGCGGGCTTTGGAACATCGTCCTCGCGCTTGAGAAGGGCGCGATTCAGTCGCTTCCCATCTGCGCGGCGGTGGGCGCGGTGGGCCTCATCATGGGCGCGTTGTTCCAGACCGGCCTGGGGCTAAAGTTCTCCTCTTTGGTCACGAATCTGGCGAACGACAGCTTGTTCCTGGGCATCCTCCTGGTGGGCATTGCCTCATTCGTGCTGGGCATGGGCCTGCCGACGAGCGCGGCCTACATCGTCCTGTCCGTCATGGCCGTGCCCGCGCTACTGGAACTCGGCGAGCCGTTCAAGCTCTCGCTACTCGGCGCCCATCTCATCGTGTTCTGGTACAGCCTGGACAGTTGCTTCACGCCCCCTGTATGCGTGCCCGCCTATACGGCGGCGGGCATAGCGGACGCCAACCCGGCGAAGGCCGCCTGGGCGTCTTTCCGCACGGCGAAGGGCATGTACATCGTGCCCCTGATGTTCGCCTTCACACCGATTCTGCTCATCCGCCAGCCCTGGCTCTCGCTGGAGACTTTCGCCGCGGGGCTTTTAGGCTTCCAGGCGCTGGCCGCCGGTATGGTCGGGTTCATGTATTTCCGTTTCTCAACCCCGATGCGCGGGTACTTGTTCCTGGCGGCGGGCCTCCTGTTCTGGCCGGGTTACCTGAACCACCTGGCGGGCGCGATCATGCTGGGCGCGGTGTTCATCCTGCAGAGAAGACGCCTCGCCGAGGAGGGAGAACCCACGCCCGCCCCGGTGGCCGGAGGAGCCGCTTCCGCATAGGGGAGTTGGCGGGTTCGAGGGCGGCTTTGTGGTTCGAACAAGGGCCGGGGATCATCACTCACCATCTGATTTCACTTCCGCTCGCGCGGGGGTAGATTCTTCCATCCCTTGACCGGGCGGACGCTCCACCATTCAGGCAGACTAACGGGGAGGGTTTTCTCATGGAAGAGAAAGCGATCGACCGGATCGACGAATCCCGGGGACCTCACTACGAACCCTACGGCTGGCACCACTGGCCCGAGCATCCCTGGATGTCCTATCAGTTCAGGCGCGCCCTGGGCGAGACGCAGGAGGGCGGCGGCTCGGTGAGCGAGTGCTTCCAGGCCGCGAGCCGCATGACGCCCGGCGACAACGAAAGCTGGCACACCGAGTGGACGCGCATGGGCGAGCGCAACCGCGCGCGAGGGGATGAGGCCGCCGCCACGGGGCGCATCCAGACGGCGCGCAACTGCTGGCTGCGCGCGGCGGATTACTACCGGAGTGCGGAGTTCTGGCTGGAATCCGACGATCCGCGCCGGCTAGAGACCTTCGAGAAGGTGGAAGCATGCTCCAAGGCGTTTCTCGCCCATCTCACACCTCCCGGCGAGGTGGTGCGGGTCCCCTATGAGAACGGCGCGCATCTGGACGCCTATTTCGTGCCAGCGCCCTTCAGGGTGGAAAGGCAGCCTGCCGTCATCAGCTTCGGCGGCCTGGACGCCTATAAGGATGAGATGTGGTTCATGGCGGGGCGGGGGTTCCTGCAGCGCGGCATATCGGTCTTGATGATCGACGGCCCCGGCCAGGGCGGCACGCTCAGGAGAGGGGGCATCACCTGCCGCCACGACTACGAGGCGCCCGTAGGCCGCTGCATCGACTATCTGGAGGCGAGGGGAGACGTGGACGCCTCGCGGATCGCCGTCTGCGGCGGGGGAATCGGGGGCCATTTCGCCGCCCGGGCGGCCTGCTACGAGCACAGGCTCGCCGCCGCGCTCTCCCACACCGCCGGGTGGAGCCTGCATGATACATGGCGCGACGCGGGCGAGGATCACCGCCTCGCCGATTCCATCAAGTGGGTGTTCGGGGCCGCGAGCATGAGAGAAGCCGTCGAGAAGCTCGCGCCCTTTACGCTGGAAGGACACATCGGGAGGATGGAGTGTCCCTACCTCATCGTCCACGGGGGATACGACGTGCTCGGCGTGGCCCAGGCGCGCAGGGTCTATGAGGCCGCCAAAGACGCCGGGGTGGACGTCACGCTCAGGCTCGTCGATGAGGAGGAGACGGGCGCCGATCACTGCCAGCACGACAACCCCACCATCGGCCAGGAGGTTCTCGCCGACTGGCTGGCCGGGGTGTTCGGGATAGACGAGCGCGGATTGATGTCGAAAACCATAACGCCGATTCTTTGAGGAGAAACACGTGAGCATCACGCTGCTGGAGAATTTCAGGGCCGTTTTCTACACGCCGTTCTACGCCGCCTTCTCTGCGGGCGCTTTCGTGGAGGAGGGCGTGGACGTTCGTATCGAAACCTCGCCCGATCCCGCCCGGAACGCGGAGTTGCTCATGTCCGGCGAGGCGCAGGTGAGCTGGGGCGGTCCCATGCGCGTCCTGGTGGCGTATGACAAAAACCCCTATTGCAATCTCAAGGTGTTCTGCGAGGTCGTCTGCCGCGACCCGTTCTTTCTCATCGGCCGCGAGCCGAACCCGGCGTTCCGGATGGGCGATCTGGTGGGTCCCAAAGTCGCCACGGTGAGCGAGGTGCCCACCCCCTGGATGTGCCTGCAGCACGACCTGCAATTGGCGGGGCTCGACCCGCAAGCCTTGGACAGGGTCCCCGATAAGACGATGGACGAGAACGCAGAAGCCCTGCGCGCGGGCGCGGTGGACGTCGTACAGGTGTTTCAGCCATTCGCCGAGGAGTTGATCCTGGAAGGCGCGGGCCACATCTGGTATCAGGCGGCGGAGCGGGGGCTTACGACCTATACGGCGTTTTACGCGCCCGGCTCGTTCCTGCGGGATCACCCAGAATCCGCCCTCGGCATGACGCGCGCCATGGCGAAGACAGAACTCTGGCTCGCAGATAACGACGCGGAGGCGGTAACCGAGCTCGTGAAGCCCTGGTTCGAGGATATGGACTCATATATTCTGATGGATGCCATTGAGCGCTACAAGAGCCTCGGCCTCTGGAACCGGAACCCCCGCCTCGCGAAGGAGAGTTTCAATTGGCTGCGGGCCGCGTGCCTGAGTGGCGGGCTGATCACGACCGGCGTCTCCTACGAGAAAGCCGTGGATATGCGCTTCGTGGATAATGTGTGGCGTAGGGGTGGGTTCTCCGACTTTGGTTAAATTTTACTCCTCCCATGAGTGGGTTCTTGAAATACTCTTCGTCGGGGTAGTAACCCCCCTTGTCAGGGGGGCTTTTTCAACAACCCCCTGACAGGTCGCGACCTGTGGGGCAGCCCCGAGGAGTCGATTCCGACTGAAGAGGGAGGATTCGTGCCACTACAAGAGGCGGAGCGGTTTGTTCGTCATTCCGGCGAAAGCCGGAATCCATTTTTACGCCTTTCGCATTTTTATCAGTGTTCCCGCACAACGGCGGGGAATGAAATGCCGCCGCTCGTTCACCCGCATCCGCAAATGGATTCCGGCTTTCGCCGGAATGACGGCAGTAGTGAATTCCGAGCGAAGAGGGGTTTTTCAACAACCCTTCAAGGGGGAGTGATTTTGACACTCTGTTTTGAATAATCCCGCTCTTCTCGTCAGAATCGCTCTCTCTCCTTCAATCCGCCTCCTTTGCGCTTCCCCGAACACATCTGGCAAGATGGCGGCTACTCTATGCTCCTGGAATAAGGAGGCTCCCCATGGCGTTTCGCCACACCACCCCCGAAGGCCGCGAATACATCGCCCACAGGCCGCAGGTGAGCGCGCGCGAGGCGATGGTCGCATCCGGCCATCATTACGCGAGCCAGGCGGGGCTGAGGATTCTGGAGAAAGGCGGAAACGCGATAGACGCAGGGGTAGCCGCGGGTATCTGCCTGAGCGTCCTTCACTCCGACATGGTGTCGTTCCTGGGCGTAGCGCCCACGATGATTTACCTGGCGAAAGAGCGCCGCGTGCTCACCATCAGCGGTCTGGGGCGCTGGCCCAAGGCGGCCTCTATCGAGTGGTTCGAGAAAAGCTGCGGCGGCGAGATTCCTCCCGGAGTCCGGCGCGCCGTCACCCCCGCGGCGATTGACGCATGGCTCACGGCGCTCGAGCGCTACGGCACAAAAAGCTTCGCGGAGGTCTCCCAGGACGCCATCTCCCTGGCACAAGATGGTTTCCCCATGCACCATTTCATGTACGACCACATCAAATCGGCGGAAGGAGACTACTACCGCTGGGAATCGACGCGGCCCGTCTATTTTCCGGGTGGCGAGCTCATCCCCGTGGGCGGGCGGGTGCGGGTGCCCGACCTGGCCGAGACGATGCGGCGCATGACGCGCGCGGAACAAAGAGCCGCAGGCGGACGCGCCGGTGGCGTGCGTGCGGCGCGCGATGAGGTCTACACCGGCGAGACGGCCCGCCTGATGGTCGATTTCATCCAGCGGGAAGGCGGGCTGATGACGATGGACGACCTGGCCGATTTCCACGTTCTGGAAGAAGAACCCGTAATGACCGAGTTCCTGGGGCACCAGGTCTACGCCTGCGGCCCGTGGTGCCAGGGGCCGACGCTGCTGGAGGCGATGAACATTCTCTCGAACTTCGACATCCTCGCCCTGGGCCACAATTCCCCCGGCTACCTCCACGCCCTCATGGCCGCGCTCAATCTTGCCTTTGCGGACAGGGAGGCTTATATCGGGGACCCCGAGTTCGTGGACGTGCCGATAGACGGCCTTCTCTCAACGGAATACGCCGCAAAGCAGGCGGAGCGGATTGATATGAATAAAGCGTTCGCCGATATGCCCGAGCCGGGCGACCCCTGGGCGCACCAGGGGGGCGCTCATCCGTGGCGTTACGACGGCGCGCACCGGGTCCCGCAAGCCTCTGAGGCCGAATACCAGCACGATACCTCCTATTGCACGGCGGTGGATTCGGAGGGAAACGCCTTTTCCTGCACGCCTTCGGACCCCGCGAACGCGATGCCCTTCGTCCCCGGCGTGGGCGCGACCGTCTCGGGGCGCGGCTCCCAAAGCTGGCTCGACCCGGCGCATCCGAGCTGCTTAGCACCCTGGAAGCGCCCGAGGCTCACGCCGAACCCCGCCCTCACGCTCAAGGACGGCGCGTTCTACATGACGCTGGGCACACCGGGCGGCGACGTCCAGCCCCAGGCCATGCTGCAGGTGTTCCTGAACCACGCGCTCTTCGGCATGCCGCCCCAGATGGCGATCGAAGCGCCGAGGGCGGCCACCGCCAATTTCCCCAATTCCTTCTGGCCCCACGCCTATGAACCCGCGAGCGCTAAGGCGGAGGCGCGTCTTCTGAGCGACGCAGGCCCCGCGCTCTCCGGGATGGGCTACAAGATGGGTTCGTGGCCCGATTTCAGCTGGCCGCCCGGCAGCGTCTGCGCGATCGTGAAAGACCCCGAGACGGGCTTCCTGCTCGGCGGGGCCGACCCGAGGCGCGAGTCCTACGCAGTGGGGTGGTAGCAGCGATCCTTCATGAAGTGAGGTTCGCAGCGAGCGGTGAAGTAGCCCCGAGGGCGGGTTGCCGTTAACAAATTCGATTCTGGCAAAGAGCCTACCAACTGCATAAATCCGATGCCTCGTGATGTTGAAATGTACTGGCTGAGACGTGTGTTTCATCTTAGCGAAGGTGGTGCGCGATGGAGCATAGCGTAACACCCGAAAGCGGAGATTTTGTTCCGTTTCCCGTCATTCCAGTTTTCAATAAATGTTTTCCTACGGATTTAAACAAGTAGATTGAAGGCGGACTGATAAATAATTACAGTAATTTAATTTGATTCTAAACGAATTGAATCAATTTATATCACTGTATATAATGATTCTGTCTGAACTATGCCCATTTTATTGTGATGACATCCTAAACGTTTCGAGTCGGTTTGAATTTTAGTGAACACCTAAATTCGATGCCTGCTCTTATCTTAAAGGAGGAGAAGTGTCATGAGCGATATGACATCTCCGATGAGTGATCCTTCTAAGCAGAAATCACCACGATTTCCAAAAGATGATATTCTGGCTATCTGGAATCGCATTATGCAATACCAGGTTGATTTCAGCTTTCCTTTGGAATTGCAATTTTACTTATCTCTTGGATCATGGCTTGAGGCGAGGAACGTCGTTGATTTAGGAACTGGCAACGGCTACTACCTGCGACAGTTGGCATCTTACTTCCGTAATAAATTCTACACCGGCATTGATTTCGACGAGCGGTTGGTGAAAGAGGCGCAAGCCCTCTCAGACGAAGAGGCAGTGAATCCCAATGATGAGCGAATCTCATATGATGTGGCGGATGTCCTCAGTTACACAGGAGAATTTTCGGTTGGCGTAGCGAGACTGCTCGTACAGCACCTGGACTCGAGCGAGGACCTCTTCATCGCCGCCAGAAACTTCCTGAAACAAGACGGAACACTTGTTGTCATCGACTCGAACGACAATGCGCGGTTTTTTTGGCCAACCGATTCGTGCCGGCAAATTGACGCCTTTTTTCGGAAATTCTCCGAATTTCAGCCGGGTCGAAACTACAGCGACTCAATGATGCAATCGTCGAAAAACTACGGTTTTGAAATCGAAAAGAGTCAGTTGCTTCTGATACCGTCATCCCTGCCTACCTATAAAAACCTGTTTCATGAATCCTATCACCTTTTCTTCGATATCGTTCAAGGACACTACGGAATGCCTTTCGATTACGAAAGTCTGAGACTTGAGTTGGACGATTGGGCGCGGAACGAAGGTTCTTACTCGCAGATCGGCGTAAATCTATGCTCCTATCGGAGAGTAGGTTAGAAAGCAGCCAGCACTGGAGGAAACGGAAATGTCTAATCCAAGTTCATTTTTCAGCATAAATATAGATATAGGGCATCTAGTAGTGTTGATCACAGGATTAGGCGTTTGGGGTGCGCAACGAATCTTCGGTAAACCGAATATCCTTAGGAAACTTGATTCATATCATGCGAATACAATCGTTATGGCAGTAAAGAGGGATGGCAAATTAGCGGATGCGGAATTGTTGGATGTTAGCAACAAGGCGAATGAATTCTTCGGGAAAAGTGCGAATGCCAAAGAACTGTACCGCGTGAAAGCATCACAATTATTACCACTACTTAAAGATTGGATGGACAAAGACAAATTCGAGGCTTTTGCCGAAGATCAGGATCGGCTGTTCAAAGAATACGAAGCTGGAAAAGAAATGCATGCGAAGGTTCCTGTAATATTCAACGACAAACACCCTCACTACCAGTATCGGAATCGTGCATTCCTGCCGGTGATCGTGAGCCTCTCTGGAGAACGTGTAAAGGCGAAACACGGGGAAAAGAAGCAGGATTTACAGATTGTTTATCTCGATCTTGAGCCTATCGTTCCTGTCGTGGAAAAATACACATCACCAGCCTGACGGAAATAATTATGAGCCACTCAATGACTGAATGTTGGAAATTCCGACTTCATATCCAAGCTTGCAAGCACCCCGATCAACAGTTTGCTCATTCAATCAACGTCAACGTGGAATTGCGTGGGGATAATCACTCGTGATGAGGTAGCGGCGACGGAAGATTCTCTCAAACCACCTCTCATGAACGAATTCACGTAGACTCAAACCTTATCTGGCCGCTTCCTTCCTACATCGGTCGAGGATTTCCCCCTCTTTCGTAAAAACTAGCCTTCAGCGCATAAATAGCCGCCGCGCAACAGCTATCACTTGCTTTGGCGCTTTTCCACGCGGAGAATGAGCACGTTGAAACGGAGGAAACGTTTATGACTTCGCAAGAGGCCGAGCGCAGTGAACCCACAGGCGCATCCGAGCAGGACGACTTTCTGCTCTATGACGGCGAGTGTCCGTTCTGCCGCTTCTATGCGCGAAAATCGGGGTTTCAGACGCCGGACGGTCGGCCACTGGCGCTCATCGACGCGAACCGGGCGCTCGAACGCATCAGTGAGTTGCGGGAGGCTGGCTGCGAGGTCGATGAGGGGATGGTTCTCGTCCTGGATGGCCGAAGTTATCAGGGCGCAGATGCGATGACGGCGCTCGAAGCGATGACGAGCGGAACCGGCTGGTTTGGGGGGCTCGCCAAGTGGTTCGCCTCGAACCCAAAGCGCGCCCGCGCGTTCTATCCCTGGTTCCGCCGCCTGAGGCGCGTGGCGCTGCGGGTGAAGGGGAGGAGGGGGCTTGAGTGAGGAGGGCTTGTTGAAAACCCCTCGTCGGTCGGGGTTGCGGTTGTAGGGACAACCCCTCCTCGGGGTTGTCCTGCCCCTCTGTGGTTGTCCTTTTGCAGGATGGTTCGAATCAGGACTGGCACGGAGGCCTGTCCCTACGGCGATTGATCTCGCAAGTCAGGCAAGGCTTTTCGACAATCTCCTGGAGGAGGGTGGGGGGATGGCCCTCCCGGTCAGGAAACGCACCTAAGGGCCGGATCTGCGTGTCCCGGGTAGACGCCCGCGAACATGCGAGCGTTATCTGATACCGCTCGTGATTTCTTGGTTCCCGAAATTTCTCGTTTGGTTTATTCTTGCGCGGACCCGCAGCGATAAATTCCGCTACGGTCTCGTTTCCTCCCGCCCCGGAACAGCATCGCCACATGAAAACACCATCAATCGCCCGGCGATTCGCGGGGTTCGCCTGCGGTCTGGAGCGGGTCGATTCCGAGGTCAGGACGGCTGCGAACAGGGCCATGCTCGACACCCTGGGCGTCATTCTCGCGGGGGGCGCGCATCCATCTGCCCGCGCCCTGGCCGAGGCGACGCGCGGGGAAGGGCGGGCGGCGCTCGCGACCGGCGGGCGGGCGGATGCCGAAGCCGCGGCGCTCGTGAACGGAACGGCGGCGCACGTCTGGGACTTCGACGATACGTCCTACACGGGGATCATGCACGGCTCGGCGGTGGTGCTGCCCGCCGCCATGGCCCTCGCGCAGGAACTCGGATCCGGCGCCGACGCGCTTCGCCGCGCCTTCATCGCGGGTTCCGAGGTGGCGTACGCCCTCGCCGATCTCTGCACGCACGAGCACTACTTTCGCGGCTGGTGGAGCACGGTCACCTTAGGGCTCACGGGCGCGACCGCCGCCGCGGGATGCCTGCTGGCGCTTGATGAGGACGCGATGACGAGCGCTATCGGACTGGCCGCGGCCGCCTCAGGCGGCGGGAAGGCCGTGCTGGGCACGGACGCCAAGCCCCTCCTCGTCGGCGAGACCGCGCGCCGTGCCGTTACGTTCGCCCGGGCGGCCCGGGCCGGGCTGAGCGGGCCGGAAGACGCGTTCGAGGACGAGCGGGGTTTCCTGAAACTGCTCAATCAGGGCGCAGCCGTAGAAGCCGAACTCGAGACCATTGGGAGGCGCTGGCGCCTTTGCGACCCGGGCCTGCTGTTCAAGACCAGTCCGGTCTGCTCGGCGGCGCTCGCGGCCATCGAGCAGATGAACGCGCTCATGGCGGAACTCGGCGCGAGCGCGGATGAGGTCGCAGGAGTTCATTCCGAAGTACCACAGCTTGTGTATGAGAGTCTCGTCTTCCCGAATCCGGCCACGCCGCAGGAGATGCAGTTCAGCCTGCCTTACGCCCTGGCCTGCGCCGCGCTTCACGGCCGGGTGCGCTTCGAGGACCTGGCGCCCGGCGCCGTCAGCCCCGAGAAGGCCGCCATCATGGCGCGGGTGAGCGTGAAGCGCGCCCCGGACCTTTCCACCGACGCCATGCGCCGGAAATACCCCGAAAGCATCCGCCTCACGCTGACCTTGAAGGATGGCCGCTCCGCCGCCGGGTTCTGCGGCGCGGCCCGCGGGATGCCGGAGAGGCCGCTGAGCGATGAGGAGTTGCTGGAGAAATTCCGTGCGGCGGGAGCGTATGCGGGCGTCTCGTTGCACGAGGTCGAGATTGAGGATTTCGATCCGGTGGCGGTGTTCGAGCAGGCGGTGGGGGTCAAACGCGACTGATGAGGGGTTGTTGAAAAAGACCCCTCTTTAGAGAGTAGAGGGGACATCCCTCTCGACTGGTAAAACCAACCCCCCCTACCCCCCCTTGTCAGGGTCAAAACCGACCGAAGAGGGAGGTTTTGCGAGCCGATGTGTTTCTGTCAATGGCTTATGCAAACGCTCGTTCCTCACTCGCGTTTGACCCCTGACAAGGGGGGTTGGGACGAACGCAACCTGAGAGGGAGCGTTCGCTCCCTCAAGGGGGAGTGGTTCTCATCTCTCGTCGGTTGGCGATGTGTTCAAGGGCGAAGATCGAAGACTCATCTCTGCATCCCCGCGCGGAGCCGACCCTCCGGGACGCTTTCTGCGGTGGCCGGGCCGTCCGGCACCTCGTCCGGCTATGCTTTCATGCGGGCGCCCTCGGGGTCGAACATCTCAGAGGGCGAAGCCACGGTCACGGGGAAGCGCTCGTTCATGTACTGCACCTGCAACCTGTTGCCGGCCGCCGACTGATCGATCGGCAGATAGGCCAGCAGGAGGTATTGGCCGAGGGAAGGTCCCGCGCCGGCCGAGGTGACGAAGGACTCCCGTCCGCGGGCGTCGACGAGGCGCTCGCCTTCAAGCGTCAGGATCGGTTCGCTGCCGCCAGCGGGGAACCGATCCGCACCGGATTCGCCGGCGTGACTATCAACCGTCAGCGTACACAGCTTCGTCGCCGGACCTTCGTCGCGCGCCTGGAGGTAGGCCTGCTTCCCGATGAATTCCGCCGCCTTCACGCGGGGCCGCGCCAGGCCCGCCTCCACCGGCGAGTATTCGGAGGTGAGATCGGCGCCCATGAGCGCGTATCCCTTTTCCAGGCGTCCCGTTGTGCCGTAGACGCCGATGCCGACGGGCCGGGCGTCGAAGGCGCGGCCCGCCTCCCGGATCGCGTCCCACAGGCGCGCGCCGTGCGAGGTGGGCGTGTAGATCTCCCATCCGCTCTCGCCCACGTAGGAAATGCGCAGCATCGTCGCCGGAACGCCGTCGATAATCACCTCCCGGGCCGCCCCGTACGGAAACGCTTCCTGCGTCAGCGGGGCGTCGGCGATCTCTGAGAGCAGCGCGCGGGCATCCGGCCCCCATACCCCGATGGTGCAGAACGCCGACGATTGGTTCTCGAACTGAACCGAGCCGTCATTGGGCAGATGGCGGCGGAACCAGACCTCGTCGCGCGCGCCGTCGAAGACGCCGGTCACGATGCGGAACCGATCTTCCGCCAGCCTCTGAATGGTGAGGTCGGCGCGGATCCCGCCTTCCGGCGTCAGCAGCGGGGTGTAGATCGAGGAGCCCACCGGACGGTCGCAGGGGTTGACCGTCAACCGCTCCAGGTAGGGCACGACGCCGGGGCCTGAGGCGTCGAAGATCTGAAAGGCGCTCAAATCCACGATCCCGACTTTCTCCCGCATGTGGAGATGCTCCGCGTTGATGATCGGCGACCACCAGCGGCGATCCCATTCGTGCGGACGATCCGGAACGCCGTAGCGGGTGACCAGGTCCTCGTTCGACGCGTACCACTGGGGCCGCTCCCAGCCGTGCGCTTCGAAGAATTCCGCGCCCAGGTTCGCGGTGCGATCGTGGAACGGCGCCCGGTGCATGCCGCGATCGGACGCCCACTGCTCACGCGGATGCACGATTCCGTACGTCTTGTTGAAGTGTTCGCGGCATCGCTGATGAATGTGCCGCTCGGTTCGCTCGTGCGGGTAGAACCGCGTGATGTCCGAGCCGTGCGGATCGCAAAGGCGCGGATAGCCGTGGGTGATCCACTCGGCGATCAGGCGCGCGGTGCCGGGGCCCTCCTTGATCCAGACGGCGGCCGCCGACCAGAGCTTCTCCACCTCGGCGGTCTCGCCCAGCACCTGCATCGCATCCGGGGTCAGGGAGAGCAGCCCGTTCACCGAATACTGCATTTCGGAACCGGCGAGCAACTCGCCCATAATCGCCCGGGCGTGCTCGAGCTGCGGAGCGAAGTCATCGCCGGTGAAGGGCAGCTCGGTGGGTGTCCGCTCCGCCTCCGCATTGGAAGGAATGTCATCGGGATGCACCAGGATGGGGCGGTGGGCGTACGAGCCGATCTCCATCGCCCCGTGACTCTGCCGCTCGTACATGAAGGTGTCCATGTCGCGGACGATCGGATAGTCGATCTCGTTTCCCGTCCTTCGCAGCAGGTCGATCGATCCCATGTCGGCCATCTGGTGCACCGCCGGGGTGAGCGGGATGGTCGCTCCGGCGAGCGCGGCGACCCTCGGGCTCCAGACGCCGCACGCGATCACCACCTGTTCCACCTCGATCACGCCGCGCGTCGTCGCCACGGCCCGGACCCGCGGACGGCCGAACGGCGGGCGTGATACCTCGAACCCGGTGACCTCGGTGCCCTCCAGCACGGTCAGCACACCCCTGGCCTGCGCCCCCTCGCGCATGATGGCGCCCGCCTGGACCGGGTCGACCACCGAGACGCTCGGCGTGTAGAAGCCGCCCAGGATCACGTCACCGTTCACGAACGGCACCCTGGCGACCACTTCGGCGGGATTGAGCAGCTCGGCCTCGATGCCCCAGCACAGGGCCGAGGTCATCCGCCGGCGCAGCTCTTCCATGCGGGCATCCGTGCGCGCCACTTCGATGCCGCCGCACGTGGTGTTGACGCCGAGCGCGGCGTACTGGCGCTGGCTCTCCAGCGTCAGCATCGTGATTTCGCGGTTGTGGTCGGTGGGGAAGATGAAGTTCGACGCGTGGCCGGTCGAACCGCCGGGGTCGGGCAGCGGCCCCTTTTCGATCAGCAGCAGGTCCTCCCAGCCCAGATCCGCCAGGTGTCCCACCAGGCAATTCCCGACGATACCGGCGCCGATCACGGCAATCGTCGCCCGCGCAGGCGGCGGCGAAGCGCTCTCGGCTGGGCTGGTGACGGCGTCTTTCAGAACGGTTCCCCCGCGTACGCATGATGGCGCGACCCGCGACGTGCCCGGCCCCGGAGTCGAGAGCGCCGGTTTCCGGTCCTGCCCCCGTGAGCGGGGTCGGCGTCCACGTCACGCCCCGGCCGGAAGGTCAGCCTTGAAACATGGCATATACGGCATATATGGCATATAATCAGCGTTATTTTCAAGGGTCGCGAGAGTCGGGAGCGCCCCGGTAGCGGCGGCGAACTCGCCCCGCGAGGGGCTGTTGAAAAAGTTCAGGCCCCGAGACCGGGCGTATATTACCTACCGGTGAGAGAGAAGAATCACTCCCCCCTTGAGGGGGAGTCAACGAGACAAGGGCGAAGCCCGCAGGCGAGTTGGTGGGGGGAGTTTTTTATCCGTGGCATGTCCCCCCACCGAATCGGCCTTCGCATAAACCGCTCGGCCTCTTCGACTCCCCCTCAAGGGGGGAGTGAAATTCAGCGCGCTCCCTCTGTGAGAGGGCTTTTTCATCAGCCCCGAGGAGCGAGCGTTTGCCGTGCCGGAAAGCCTCAAGGCGCGGCGGAGCAGGAGAAGCCATGAGTGGCCAGCCGCACAGCGTCGACCAGTCCGACCGAATCATTCCCGTCAACCTGCGCCAGAGCGGCCGGACGCCCGTGGAGATGCTCATCTCCACGCGGGTGCGGAAGTCGCCCTACTGGCATCTCTCCCACGAGGCGGGCTGCTGGCGGGCCACGGTCTACAATCGCGTCTACCATCCGCGCGGCTACGTGAGGCCGGAGGCGGGCGGCGCAGCCGTCGAGCACGAGGCGCTGACGAACCACGTAACGCTCTGGAACGTCGCGGTCGAGCGGCAGATCCAGGTCAGGGGACCGGATGCGGAGCGGTTCGTCGACTACGTCATCACCCGCGACGCGACCCGCATCAGGCCGATGCAGGCGAAGTACGTCATTCTCTGCAACGAGAAGGGCGGGATTCTGAACGACCCGGTCCTGTTGCGCCTGGCCGAGGAGGAGTTCTGGTTCTCGCTGGCGGACTCCGACCTGCTGTTCTGGCTGCAAGGGGTCAACGTCGGGAAGCGGATGGACGTGGAGATCAACGAGATCGACGTCTGCCCGCTGCAGATCCAGGGGCCGAAGTCGCTCGCGCTGATGGTCGATCTGCTGGGCGAGGGCGTCCGGGACATCCCCTACTACGGCGTCCTCGAAGGCGAGGTCGCGGGCTGCCCGGTGGTCGTCACCCAGACCGGCTTCTCGGGAGAGAAGGGTTATGAGATCTATCTGCGCGACGCCACCCTGCACGCCGAGAAGCTCTGGCGCGCGGTGATTGACGCGGGCGAGCCGCACCGGCTCATGGTCACCGCCCCCGGCCATCAGCGCCGCATCCAGGCCGGCATCCTCTCCTGGGGGCAGGACATCGACCACGAGACGGCGCCTTTTCAGTGCAACCTGGCCTATCAGGTGCCGCGCAGGAAGAAGGGCGACTACATCGGCCGGGCGGCCCTCGAACGGATGCGGGACGAGATCGACGCGGGGCGTCCGCCGTTCTCGATGGTGATGGTGGGCATGAAGCTGGGCGGCAAGCCGATCGACGACTACGCGCCCGACTTCTGGCTGGTCTCGGATACAGACGGAGGCGACCCGATCGGCTACCTGACTTCGCCGTGGCACGCCCCGGAGCTGGGGTGCAACATCGCGCTGGGTTACGTGCCGGTCGGCAAGTCGGCGGTCGGGACCGAGCTGCTGGTCTGGCTGCCGGACGAGTACGCCGGCGAGCCGGGGCGACCCGACCGCGCGGAGGTCTGCGAGGTCCCCTTCCGCCCGTCGGTCAACCCGAGCGCGCGCGAACTGGCGCACGCCCGGGGCGAGGACGCGGCCGACTAGCCCCGGCGATCATCACCCTGCTGTTCAGCTTTCTGCTCAACCAGTATCCCTGCAATTCCTCAGCGATCCCGGGTCTTGCGGGGTGATGGGAGATGTAGGGTTTTGTAGGGGTGTCGAGCTTCCTGAGGAAGAGAAGCTCGACCGTGTCCACCCGCGCCGGGCATTACGGCGATGGTGAATCGTCGGGTATGGCGGCGACGCGGCGCGCGGGACGGCGGACGTATTCGGAACCGGATGCGTCCTGCATGGCCCGAATGTCCCGGAAAATATCCGCCACGTCGTAACCGAAGCGCGCCGCGTGCGCATCCCGCGCGGCCCGGACCTCGGCGATTATGGGGTCAGTCTGCGTTGTCCGCACGATCGGCCTCCATCAGTTCGTTGGGCGTGCATATTACGGGCGGTTCATAGCCCGACTCTCTGCATACGCGCTCGATCCGGCCTCGCATTGCGGCGTTCGCAATGTGCCGGAAATTCCATGTTACCAGATAATCGACGCCATTCGTAACGGCAATGGCGATGTGCGCGGCATCATCGACGGCTTGACGCGGAAGCGTCCCGAAATCAAGCAGGTTCCGGGTGAGTTCCTCGGCGTCCAGGGTTGCATCAAGAAGCGCAACGCCTTCGAGGGCCATCATGCGGGAGTGGGCCGTATCCTTGTCGCCCGCTCCGGCTTCCGCAACGACGAGCGCCGAGGCGACGAGAGCGAATCTGTCCGGCGCATCTCGCCACCACTCGCGTGTTATTTCCTGATACGCTGCGACCACGACATCGCGGGATGGTCGCGCAGTGAGATAGCTGATAACCGATGTTTCGATGTATGCGGTGGGCTTCATGGCGCGAGTCTCTCAACGCTTTGCATCGTCCGTTTTCCTTGTGGGGTCTGGAATGGAGCCTCGCGGAGCGACCCATCCTATCATTTCCCCGACGCGGCTCCAATTCTCCGCGTCGCAGGGATGAACCTCGCAATCCTTATCGCCGTGTCGGGGAAACCCGACCGCGCGGCGGGTCTGCGAGGTCCCCTTCCGCCCGTCGGCCAACCCGAGCGCGGGCGATCATCACCTCGCTGTTTTGCTTTACTCTCGACCGACCTACTGGCAGATCCTCACCGAGATTGGATCTTGGGGAGTTTGATCGGCTCCGGGCGGGTGGGGGCAACCCCGAGGAGTGAGTGTTTATCAAAACCATATCGGTAAACATCTCGGACGACAGGAACCCTGGATCCGTCGCCGATGCGCGACGAGGTCTTCCGGAGTGCGACGATACAAGCAGAACACCTCCGTATAATTCCAGCGCAACAAATAATCGTTTTTCATTTTAATCCGTCTGTGTTATCAATATTCATAGATAAATATCGATTTTTACAGACAGGGAACAGTTTTGAAATGAACGCCCCCGATAAGAATCGTTTTTCAGGGCCAGTTACCGTTTTTCAGGAAAGGCGGCTCCCGGAGAGGGCCACGCCGGCCGGATACGCCGCGCTCATCAAAGCCTACGGGCTGCGCGTGCCGCTCCCTCGCCTGCTGAGCGCCACGGGTGAGCGACACAGGCGTATCGAGGATGGCGGCTGGCGCATCTACTCGCCTCGCTATGCGCCGGATGCGAGCCTCGAAGGCCACCTCACCTTCGCGCTGAAGCACGAGGGGCTTCATCTCTCCGTCCTGAAGCGCCTGTTCGCCGCGAGCGGCCCCGCGCCCATCGAAAACATCGTCAAGGCCAGGCCGACGGGCGCCTACGCCAGGCGTATCTGGTTCCTCTATGAGTGGCTGAGCGGGACGCGGCTCGATTTGCCGAACGCCGATCGCGGCGCCTACGCGCAAGTCGTCGATCCGGACCTGCAATTTGCGGTCCAGGCGGAAACCTCGTCACGGCACCGGGTAAAGAACAACCTGCCCGGCACGCCGGAATTCTGTCCGCTGGCGTTCCGCACCGAGGCGCTGGAGCGCTTCATCGCCTTGGACCTGGGCGCGCGCGCGCGGGATGCCGTCGCGGCGGTCTCGCGCGACCTGCTGGCGCGCACGGCGGCCTTCCTGTTGCTGAAAGACTCCCGGTCCAGCTTCGCCATCGAGGGTGAGCATCCGCCCCAGGACCGCATCCAGCGGTGGGGCCGCGCCATCGGCCAGGCCGGCAGGCAGGCGCTCGATCTCGACGAACTGCTGCGCTTGCAAAGCATCGTGATCGGCGACGCCCGGTTCGTCCGCCTCGGTCTGCGGGGCGAGGGCGGTTTCGTCGGTGAACGGGACCGCGAGTCGGGCACCCCGATACCGGTCCACATCAGCGCCCGGCCGGACAGTCTGGCCCGGCTCGTGGAGGGCATGATCGATTTCGCCCGGGGGGCCGCGCAACAGCTCGATCCGGTCGTGGCGGCGTCGGCTCTCGCGTTCGGCTTCGTCTACATCCACCCTTTCGAGGACGGAAACGGACGGCTGCACCGCTATCTGGTCCACCATGTCCTGGCCCGGCGCGGCTTCAACCCGCCCGGCGTCGTCTTTCCCGTATCGGCGGCCATCCTGGACCGGGTCGACGACTACCGCCTCGCGCTCGAAGACTATTCGCAGCGACTGCTGCCGGCGGTGGCCTGGGAGCCGACGAACAGCGGCAACATTCAAGTGTTGAACGATACGGACGATTTCTACCGGTTCTTCGATGCGACGCCGCAAACCGAGTTTCTGTATGGATGCGTGCAACGGACCGTCGAGCGCGATCTGCCGGGAGAAGTCTCCTTCCTGGAGCGCTACGACGAATTTCGCAGGGAACTGAACCTGGTGGTCGACATGCCGGAGAGGCTGTCCGACCTTCTGTTCCGGTTTCTGCGCCGCAACGGCGGCAGCCTTTCCCGCCGGGGCCGGGAAAAGGAATTCGCCGCGCTGACGGATGACGAGGCGACGCGAATCGAAACGATTTACCATGAAGTGTTCGCCGATGCCGGGGCCTGAAGCCGATGGTCCTGTGTTAGCTGTAATCGGGGAACCTCAGCGGCGGCGGGTCTGCGAGGTCCCCTTCCACCCGTCGATCAACCCGAGCGCGCGCGAGCTGGCGCACGCCCGAGGCGAGGACGCGGCCGACTAGCCCCGGCGATCGTCACCCTGCTGTTTTGCTGTCCGCTCAACCGAACTCCCGGCGAATCCTCACCGAGATCGGGTCGAACGCCTGGATTTCCACCGACGCTGTTTCCTCTCACGCCGGTTGCGGCTCGTAGCGCTCGACCTCGATTTCATCCTCGCGCTCCAGCGCCTGGACGATGTCGTAGGCCGTCTGGAGGCGTATCCAGGTTTCCGTCGTCGAGCCGAAGGCCTTGGCGAGGCGAATCGCCACGGCGTTGCTCCGAAACTGCGTCTGGACTACCAAGTGCCTCGACGCCGTTAATTGGGTCATTGCCGTCGCCGCGCGCTTGAGCTTACTTGAACCCGCATTCCGCTCTGGAAGCGCCGGAAGTAACCGTATGGCCGCCTCGTCTGCCGAAATAGCCGTTCCTCGCGTCGCCCGACGCGACACTCCTTCCGGACTTGTCGAACTTGACCCCCGGGCCATGGATCTTGTCGTCCACCTAAACGCCCTCGTAGTGTCTGCCGCTGGGGAAGTAGAGGATGCCGCGGCCGTTCCTATTGCTATCTCCCCACTCACCCTCGTAATGAGTTCCGTCATCCCAAGTAAAAGTACCGTGGCCAGGCCGCGCCCGATGGAGCGCTTTGCGCCCGAGCGCTTCATCGCCGCGTCGAAGGGGTTGTCCCGGCAGGCGTCGAGGATCACCAGGCCCAGGCCCGAGGCCCCCTCCACCGCGCGCGAGACCAGATCCAGCGAGACCGTCTCGAACTCCACCTCCCGGTCGCTTTGCAGCCGCGTGTCCACCGGGATCAGGAAGTTTCTCTTGTCCACCTCGATGCCGTGGCCCGCGTCGTAAGCGGATTCGCCAGCGCAGGCGCGTGCGCGTATTTGGCGTTGCCGATCACGAGCGCGACCCACTGGCTCGCCCGGACTGGTGTGGCGAGAACCAGGAGCGAGATTCCCGCCACTATCAGTATGATAAGTTTTCGCATGGCGGTCTCTCCAATACTTTGAGGAGCAAAACCCTTGTCAATTACCTTCCGGCAAGCGCTAATGTCTCAAACAAAGCGGGCCGTCAGGGCGTCTGCGTGATGTTGCGAATCTCGACCCGCCGGTTCGCCGCGGATTCGGGATTGTCTTTATCCAGAGGTTCTCTCTCGCCCATTCCCTTCGACGAGATGAGCGAGTCGTCCAGCTTGAAATTTTGGACGATGTAGCTCACGACGGCCGCCGCCCGCCGCTGCGAGAGCGCCTCGTTGTACTCGGCCGTCCCCTTCGCGTCCGTGTGGCCCACGATTTCGATACGTTGGCCCTTGAGCACAGGGCTGGCGAGCGCGCGTCCTAAAACGTCGAGCGTGAGCAGGGACTCGTTGTCCAGTTTTGCGGAGTCGAACGCGAAACTCACCTTTAAGTCGATGGACGGCGCCGCCTTCGCAGCGCCCGATACCTTGACCCCTCTCGCGCCTTTGAAACTGCGCGTTTTGGCGAATCCGCCGCCCGCGCGCGGCGACAAGGCTCGGATGATCTCTTTCTCCGTGGGAATCGACTGGGCATGGGCGCCTGCGGCGAACGCCTTCCATGCGGCGGCGGAAAGCCCGAATAGGGTGCGTGATGTTTTCATGGCGTCAGTCCCCCTTTTTGGTCTCGAGCGCAACGAAGGCCGCGCTCACGACGCGTTCGGGTTGTGTGGGATCGGGCCGGGCGATGATGGTTCCCCTTAACGCCGTCAGGAACTCGCGCTCGGTCTCGACGAGCGGCCGGTCTTTCGAGAAGAGCGGACTCTTCGAAGCGATGGCGACAATCATCTCGTTTCCGAAAGGCGCCCCCACTGTGAATTTTTGCCGCCCCTCCTTCCCGTCGCCAAACCTGAGGGCGGCGTTTGCAGACAAGGTGGATAGCGTCAAAGGGTCCGATTCCACCGGATTGACCACGTTGCCGTCCGCCTGAATGTAGGAGACGTGCAGGTATCCCCGATGACCCGGCATTTTCACTTCGAACGCAAGTGTTTCGGACGCTTTGTAAGTCCGCTTCGGAAGCATTATGTAAGGCCCATCGGCGCGGGCGAGGGGTTTTTCGATGGTCATGAGCGTCTCGCACTGCGGCCAGGGGCGGAGCGCCACGTCCAACTGCGCCTTCGTTCCCGCAACGGCCTTTTTCAATTTGTCGAGATATTCACCGGTACCCACGAAGCCCCTGATGAACTTCTTCGCGTTTTTCTCCACGATCTGAAGCCTTCCGCATCCGATCTCAGGTAGCTTTATATCATTGACGACCGGCGGCGGTTCTGGTTTGGGAATCACCGGTTTCGGCTTGGGTTTCGGCGGCTCGGGCGGGGGTGGAGGGGGAGTCGCCATGAGTCGCATGGAGAAGCCGTACTTCACTCGTCTCTCGAACGTGTCGTACGATATCCGCCCGAAACCCCGCGATCCCCAGCCCATGCCCCAGGAATTCATCACCTTGAAGTACCGGCTGCGCTCCGAATAGCCGACCACCGTGACCGCATGGTGCCCGTCTTTCTCCTTAGGGTACCCGGCGTGCCATACCCGGCGGCCTCTCAGGCGGTGAAACGCCCTGTTATCCCGCATGCCGATCACGACCGGATGGCCGCTCGCAAGCTCCGCCTTCACCTGATCGAGTCGATCGGTGTCGACCACCTGCAATTCCGCAATTTTGAATCTCGAAGCGCGGGCGACCAAGCGCGGTCCCGGTCGCCTGCAAAGGTCTGGGTCGTAGCGATAATCGGCGTGGGCCACGGCACCCTTCATGAGAAGGTTCAGGGCGTCGGAGATTCTCGCGCCCCTGTCGCAGGAGTAGCCGGGCCTTCGGATGGAGTCGTAGATGTAGGCGGGGCTTGGAATCTCATCGGCCGTCAGCCGCGGACCGCCTTCTGGCGCGCTGTTGTAGTAGGAGCGCGCCGCGTAGCCCACCGCCCAGCCCACGCAGGAACCCTGTTTGCCCTGGTGGCCGACGACGGGGAACCGATCGCTGAGGTCGACGTATACGGGAAGAAACGCCCGGAAAAGGGGCGTTCTGGGCTTGCCGGCGAGTTCTTCTTCCGTCTCGAAGACCGCGCCTGACGCATAAACCGTGTCCACCGGGTCCTGCGCCTGTTGGGCCCAGGCGCCGACCGGCAGTGCGGAAACGACAATCGCCCAAGTGAAGAGGAATACCAATATCTTGGAAACAGACATTCGATCGCTCATGTAATGATAGTTTGTGATCTACATTTGCTATCGGTCGCGCGATCCCTGCCTTACTCGGCAAGGTGGGGAAGCAATGCCAGCGAACCTCAACCATATCTCCATAGCAGGTGGTATTACGGATCCTATTTGAGAGTGTAGAAAATCGCACGCTACTTCGCGTCCCCAAAATTGGGGTGATTTTGGAGAATTTTTAGCTATATTTTTGGAATTTCCGGATTACGAACGACATCAGCGCTGGCCTAGGACTGTTGGAGATTCAGACGGTTCGCATAAGAAGTGATTTGACCACTTCTCCGGTGTAGAGGCCAACGCCCTCTATTTTCCTTTCAGGATTTTCTAACCCCCCCTCCCCCTCAGAATCGGCGTAGTGCTGAAAGCAGGCGAGGGCGGCGCAGGCCTTTGTTTCTACGGCGTCGCCCTAGTTGGACAGCTTGAAGTGGTTGATTCCCTTGTATAGGGTGGACATGCTCTTTTTCCCCGAAGAGCCGCTCGATTCCCGGGATGGCGCGTAAGCGGGCTTATGCCTTTGTCATGCCTGCTTCTCAAGGAGGGAGTGAAAACCTCCGAACACGCGGGCGGCTCGCGAGTTCCCCTTCATCAGGGAAGCTCGACACCCCTACGGTATGGTTACCCTCTAACGCCATCGGGCGCATACTTTCGAACTCCCCCTACTCGGGGAAGTCCGACACCCCTACGAAGTCTTAAATCTCTCACAAACCAGCAATCCTCACTCGCGTTTGGCGCGCATTTCCCCGCAATTGCTGTACGCCCCGGAACCACAGACTCGGCTATCGTGCGCGCGGCGCGGGAAAGTGATTTCTCCCGCATTGGTCGGCCAATTCCTTCTTCCTCAGTCGGAATTGATCAAAAGGAAAGGCGTATTCTCATGGGAATCAGTGATGCGGCGGGAATGGAGACAGCGAGTCTTCTTTCTGCGCTCGGAAATCTCCTGTCATCGGTCGGGAAATTCCTCATTCTTCAGTTGGAGTGGATTCTCGCTCCTCGCCCGGGTTTGGCCGTCGCAGCCGGAGGGGAGGGGGCGATGGATTCAGGGATACAATTGATAATGAAAGTAATGATATTTTCGATAAAATCAGATAAATTCACGGGGTTTTTCGATAAATTTCTGAAATGTAATACCCCGGCAAGTGGTTGTAATCAAAAGGGATTCCATGTGAATCTTAGCGTACTGCACTCAGATCTGGCGGCAAAAAAAGTTTTTCGCTTACCACGCATCTCCCCGCAACTGCCCGCAATTGCGCGCGGGCGTCAGGGCGCGCCGCCCAGGCAGGGAGCGACCTCCCGGATGAAGCGCCCGGCCACGGCGCGCCAGGCGCAGGCGGCGGCGCGCTCGATTCCGCGCCGGCCGAGTTCTTCGCGCAAGGCCGGGTTCTTCAGCAGGTCGATGAGCGCGTCGGCCAGGGCGGCCTCATCCACAGGCGGCGGCAGCAGGACGCCCGCCTCTCCCACAATCTCGGGCGCCGCCGCCACGTCGAGCGCCACCACGGGCAGGCCCGCCGCCATGGCTTCGAGGAAAGCGATGCCGAAGCCCTCCTGGAGCGAGGGCAGGCAGAAAACGTCCGCCGCCCCGTATTCACGGCGCACGGCCTCGTCGCCGGGCACCTCGCCCAGAAGCGTCACGGCGGTCTCGAGGCCCAGCCTGTCTACCTGTTTTTCCAGGCTCTTCCATTCCGGGCCGCCGCCCACGACGCGCAACTTCGCATCGGGCACGGCCGCGAGCACCCTCGGCATGGCCCCCACGAGGCTCCTGGTGTTCTTCCTGGGGTATTGACGCGCCACCGAGAGGATGGTGCGGCCTGCCGGACGCCTCGACTCACTCACGCGCTCCCAATGGGTCGGATGGATTCCGTTTCCCACGACGCCGACCTTCTCCGCCGGCAGTCCATACGCCTCACAGGCCACGCCCCGGCTGTATTCGCTGGTGACGATGACCCTGTCGGCGCGATGCGCGTTGGCGCGTTCGAGATGGGAGAGCGCGCGCAGATACTGGCGCGGCGCGCCGCGCTCGAATCGCATCTCGTCGGCCGAGATTCCGTGCAGATAGACGATGAAGGGGACTGCCATGCTCAGGTCGAAGCCGTCGATGTCGAAGCCCACGATGAGGTCGAAATCATCGGGTGAAATGCGGTCCTTCAACTCCAGATTGTACAGGAGCCTCTGAAGCAGAAGGCTGGATGCGCGCTCGTCCGGGCCGATGATCTCCACCGTATGCCCGTTTGCTTCCAGCCCGCCCGCCAGGCCCGTGATGGCCGCCGCCGTGCCCGAGCCTTTCGCGACGTCGAGGGTCCAGGAGTTCAGAAAAGCGATTCGCAAGTTTCCCCTGCCCCGAAAAGAAAAAGAGGACGCGGCTTCACGTCCTCCTCGTGCGCCCTCACGATAAGAATGCGTTCTCTACAATGCCTGGTCCGATTTGGCCGCGAAGACGAAATCGCTCTCCGTCAAGCCGTTTATCTTGTGCGTCCACACGGTGACCTTCACCTTCCCCCACGCCAGATAGATGTCGGGATGATGGCCCTGCTCCTCGGCCATCTCACCCACCCGGTTCGTGAAATCAAGCGCCGTCCGGAAGTCGGGGAAGCGGTATTCTTTTTCCAGGTGATGCTCGTCCACCACCTGCCAATCGCCGCCCAGCTGCTCCTGCAGGGCGGAGAGGGCCTCTCCCTCAAGCGGGGGCACGCCGCCTTTGCAAGGCACGCATTCCTTGGCCGCCAGCTCGCTGCTCATGGGTTTTCCGCTCCTTTGTATGGAGGATGAAATAACCTGTTTTTGACTCATTTAGAGGTTCATCATCGCGCTTTTCCCGGAAACCCGCAAGGCCGCACCGGGCGGAGCGACGCGCGAGCGGTCCTGCTATCCGGCGCCAAGGGATTTGCTCACCGCTGTCGGTCGGACCGCATATATGCGTGGGACAATCACTCCCACGACTCGTTTGTCGCCCGGCCCCAACCCTTTTCCCCCGCCCCGCTCAAAACACCATCCTCAAGGCGAGCGAGAACTGGTGGCTGCGGCGCGAGTCTTCGCCGAAGCGTCCGGAGTAGTTCAAGAGGCCGCTCGTGCGCTCGCCCAGTTTCGCGCTCACGCCCAAGTCGGTGCTCACGATGCTGCTCGCAGGCTCGAAGCCCGGGATGCTGAAGCGCCCCGGCATGGTGTTCGACCCCGCCGAGACGAGGATGGGATCGTCTTCGAGTTCGTGCTCATAGGCGATGCGGGCGTAGGGGCGGAGTCCGCCCACGCTCCAGCCGAAGCGGTAACCGCCGCGCGCGATGAGCGAGTTGCGCGAGAAATCGGAAAAATTCATCGCGGTCGAGGAATTCCCGCTCTCCCGGTAGCCCTTGACCTCCTGGTTGAGCAGCGAGAGTCCGAAAAACGGGCCGTGCCGGAGCGTTTCCGAAGCGCCCAGCATACACTCCAGCTCGAATTCGCCCCCGAACTGGGCGGCTTCGGTGGAGCCGCGCTCGGTGCGCGTGAACGCCGCGAGGGTGACCGGACGCTCGACGTCTATCGACGACTGTCCCAGGGTCAGGGCGACGCTCACCTGCAGGCCGCCACTGCGCCACGCGCCGTGCAGCGAGCCGAGCACGACGTCGCCCTCCAGGTTCGCGCCCGCGAGTTCGTTCCCGTGGCGGACGAAGCTGAGGGCGGCGCCCCAGGTGAGTTCCGACCCGGCGCGATGGCCTGCGCCCAGTGTAATGCCGGTCACCTCGGATTCGATTTCCCCGAGACGCGGCAGAGCGCCTGCGTCGTTCCTGCCGAACTGCCCCCGCGCATAACCGCGCCAGCTCCCCTCGGGCAGTGCGAAGTCGGCGTCCCGCTCCGCCGTAATGGCGCCGTGGTGAGCGGCCGCCGCATCTGCGCCCGCCTCGCCAGCGAGAGATACCTGCAGCGGAGCCGCGAGCGTGGAGGTGACCATGTTCGCGAGCATCGCGTGGACAGCGCCGCTCGGATGGCTGCGGTCCGCGAACAGATACGTCTCGTTCGCGCCGGGCGCATAGGTTACGGGAAAGGGAGAACCCGCAGGCCCGCATTGGATGGAGACCGCGCTGCCTGCATTCGGCACTCCGCATGCCGTTCCGGTGGTGTTGGTAATGCCGTACCTCCCCGGGTTCGCGGCGAGCGCGCCCAGCGCGGCATGGATGTTGATGGGAACGACGCCCCCCTCGTTCTCGCGAATTCCGGCGTAGAGTTTCTGGTTGTATTGGTCGACCAGCGCTCTGAGCCCTGCTTGATTGGCTGGACCCAGGGCGACGGCGAAAGGCGCCAGAGAGGCGTCGGGCATGTTGAACACCACGACGTGGCGGGCGCCCGCTTCGCGGAGGCGGCGTATCTGCGCGGCGTTCACGTCCGCGGCCGCGATAACGTGGCCCAGCGCGGTAGCCGGATTGCTCAACGCGGAGTCGGCGATGTCGTTCAGGCCGCCCCAGATGGTATAGAGCGCATTCGGGTCGAGGTTGCCGCCCCGTGCGGCGAGATGCATGCCGATTTGCTCCGTCACCGTCGGCGAATCGTCGACATCACAGGGCGTGGCCGGGTTCATGCACGCTCCGGCGAAGGCGTAGTTCGGCCCGCCCGCGAGCGAGTATGCACCGGATGCGCCGAAGGCCTCCGCGACTATTTCGGCCCAGACGGGGTCGGGGTTCGTGGTGAAGCTGGTGCCGGGCGGCAGCGGCAGCCCCGATGCGGCGGCCGCGTTGCCCGAATCGCTCAGGCTGTCGCCGAAGACGACGACGTTGCTGAAGCTCTGCGCCTGAGCGCTTCCGGCGAATCCAAGTGCGAGAACGAAAATAATGGCGCCAAGCAGACGAAAATGATGCGGCATGTGAAAGACTCCTTTTTCGGGAGAGAGTTTATGTCGATGTAGCGAAAAGATTCGCGCGTCGAATGAGAGCAACATATCAAATTCACGGCGCAAACGGCAATGAAAAACGCCCCGCGCCGGTGTAGTTGAAAAGTCCTGATTTCGTGGTTCGAAGTATATAAGCGACTGACGAGAGAGGAGACATCACTCCCCCTCGAGGAGGAGTCGAAGAGGCCAAGCTCTTGGGCGAAGGCCGATTCGGTGGGGGGACATGCCACAGAATTAATCTCCCCCACCGATTCGGTTTCGGGTTTACACCCTCACCTCATCGACTCCCCCCCCAAGGGTGGAGTGAAATTTTCGCGCTCCTTCTGAGTACTTTTCAACAACCCCGGTGAAGGAGCGCTTGCGCGCCTGCTCAGGATGAGGCCCCGATACGGCGTTTTCGCAAGGATCGGGCCTGAAGGAATGAAACCGCCGCGAATCGTGGTATAATCGCGTATCTGTTTTCACTAAGCTCAAATGGAGTTCCGCATGGCGGATAGTTTGTCCGGGTTCAGGGAGCGGATAGATGCGTGCGATGCGCAGATCATCCGCCTCATCAACGAGCGGCTCAAAATCTGCCTCGAAGTCGGCGAATACAAGAGCGCGCAAGGCATCGCCGTCAGGGACGAGGCGCGTGAGAACGAGGTGATCGCCAGGATATTGGACGGCAATGAAGGTCCGTGCCCGCCCGAGGTCCTCGAGCGGATATACCGCATCCTCATCGACACCGCCGTCCGCCTAGAAGAAAAATGAGTTCATAGGGGCGGGGAGGAGGGGTTCCCTGGTGCCTTGTAGCCCGGACGAGCCGTTTCTTGCGGGCAGAGAGTGGTTGTTGAAAAGGTCCCCTGAAGCGGTGGGGTACGTTGGTTTTTAGCCGGACAACCCCTCTACGGGGTTGTCCGGCCCTCCGTGGTCGTCCTTCGTCAGGACAGGCACAGGGGCCTGTCCCTACGCCTCGTTTCGGGCGCAGTGTTCCGTAGGGGCGGCCCCCCGTGGCTGCCCGTTTTCATGACCAAAATCCGCCAGTGAGCATATTTGCGCGAATCCTGATACAATAGCCGCAGAACTTGCCGAACCCCGCCCGCCACGAAAAATCACCGCCCCCGGGAGAATCCCCGCATGGAAATCTGGCACGTCGCCTTGGGAGCCGCAGTTCTCGTATTGTGCTGCTGGTTCGCCATGAGAACGCGGATTTCGAGCCTGTCCCAGATGCTACGCAACTCCGAGATGGAAAAGGCCGACGCCCAGGCGTCCCACGCCGCAGAACTGGAGAAGAGCATGAGCCTGCGCGAGGACGTGGCGCGCCTCGAGTCCGATCTGGCGCACGAGCGAAAATCGGCGCAGGAAAAACTCGATCTGCTTCGCCGCGCGACGGAGGAGATGCGTGAGAGCTTCGGCGCGCTGAGCGCCGACGCCTTAAAGAGCAACAACGCTTCCTTCCTCGACCTGGCCAAGTCGACCCTCGAGAAATTTCAGAGCGAGGCGAAGGGCGACCTCGAAGCGCGCCAGAAGGCGGTGGAGACCCTCGTTACTCCCATCCGGGAATCGCTCGACAAGGTGGGCACCCAGGTAGAAGACCTCGAACGAGCCAGGCGGGAGGCCTATGGTTCTCTCACCGAGCAGGTGAAATCCCTCGCGAGCAGCCAGAAAGAGCTTCAATCGGAGACGGGGAATCTCGTAAAGGCCCTGCGTGCGCCGAACGTGCGCGGCCGCTGGGGAGAGATGCAGCTTCGGCGCGTGGTGGAGATGGCCGGAATGGTGGCGCATTGCGACTTCGTGGAGCAGCAGACACTCGAGGGCGAGGAGGCGCGCCTGCGCCCCGACCTCATCGTGAAGCTGCCCGGCGGGAAGAACGTGGTGGTCGACGCCAAGGCGCCGCTCGACGCCTATCTCAACTCGCTCGAAGCGGATGATGAGGAGGCGCGCCGCGCCTTGTTGGGAGATCACGCGCGCCAGATTCGCGATCACATGAACCGCCTGAGTTCGAAGGCGTATTGGGATCAGTGCGAGTCAACGCCCGAGTTCGTGGCGATGTTCCTGCCCGGCGAAAGTTTCTTCAGCGCGGCGCTCGAACAGGAACCCGGACTGATAGAGGAGGGTGTGAGCCGGCAGGTGATTCTGGCGACGCCCACGACGCTCATCGCCCTGTTGCGCGCGGTGGCCTACGGCTGGCGGCAGGAGAAGGTAGCCGAGAGCGCCCAGGCGGTAAGCGCGCTCGGTCAGGAACTCCATGCGCGCTTGAAGACGCTGGCGAAGCATTTCGACGCCATGGGCCGGGGTCTGGACCGCGTCGTCGAAGCCTACAACAAGGCGGTGGGTTCGTATGAATCACGCGTGCTGGTGTCGGCGAGAAAATTCGGCGAGTACGGCAGCGCGCCGGGAGGGGAGATCGGCGTGGTCTCTCCCGTGGAGAAAACCCCGCGCGCGCTGCAGGCGCGTGAGGCGGGCGAGGAGGATGACGGCACGCAAATCTTCTCCGCGGATGACTCACCCGAGCTGCTGGAAGCAGATGACGCGAACGAGGCAGAGGAGAGCGAGCGCGCCACTCCCGAGGAGGACCCCCCCCGAGCGGGCGACACGGAGGATGCGGGCGAGCCGCTCGAAGCTTATGGGGATGAGAGCGACCCGAACTTCCTGAAGATCAGTCCCTGATTCGCTTCACCGAGTCACCTAGAGACGCCTCAAGTAGGGGTGCTTTCTGCGCATCCCGTCCTGGAACCAGCGCGGGAAGTCGGGCCAGCGAGCCTCGATGTGGTCGAGGTCCTCCGCGTCGGGGTCCAGGTCGTTGAGCAGGAGCGTGGGCGGAAGCCGTAGCGGTAGTGTGACGACTTCGCCTCTCAGCGCGAGTATCTTTTGGGCCTTCACGAGTCGGACTCGGGCGTCTTCCGCCTCTTCGACGGCGTGAAAGCCCTTGACCACCTGGTGGAGATAGGCGCTGAAAGCCTCCAGGTTTTTCGGGAATTCCTCGAGAGGCTCTAGGCTTTCGTGCTCGAAGTGGAGGTGTCCCTCGCGGATTTTTTCCGCAATCTCCCAGATGGGCATTTGCGCGGTGAGGGGCAGGTATTCGTCCACGATGCAGTCGGCGAGGTTGTATTTGTCCATACCCTCGAGTATGAGGTCGAAATAATAGCGGTGACAGCGCAAGTGGAACTCCTCCCCTCCCGAATTTCTCGCCGAGAATGTGTTTCGAGGTGGATTTTGTCAAGAGATGGGTTCATAATCTTGTAAGATTCAATGTGGGGGCCTTCCGGTGAACCCGCTTCGTATGAATACATGGTATTTGATGGGCACAGCAATGAAGGAGAAACAAAAAATGCGCAAGACCCTCGGCATGGGATGGGCGCTTCTCGCCGCCTTTCTCGTTTTGAGCGGATGCGGCGACATGGTGCCGCGCGGCGTGGAGGTGATCACGGAGCCTCCGGGCGCTACGGTCAAGCTCGGCAAGGAGAAGATAGGCAAATCGCCGGTCCTCATCCCCTGGAAAAAGATAAAGGATCATTACGCCGATACGTTCACGGTCGAAATTCTCAAGGAAGGGTATCGCCCCCATCACCTGGTGGCCGCGCAGTACGGGGGGACGATACGGGTGGCTCTCCAGAAGGAATAGTGTAGACTCTCCTTATTCTATTTCCCGTCGTCAAAGAGGCAAGACTGTTTTGGTACGCACACATGGCATGGGTTTGCTCGCCGAGTTGTTCGACTTCGCGGAAGGCGAGGAGGCGGAAGCAAGCGCGTGGCTCAATGAGGTTCGCCTATCGCGGATGCTCGAAGTCCCGGGCGTGAGCGGAGGGGCGAGCTATGAGGTGATAGACGGCGCGCCGCGCTTTCTGAACCTCGTGGAGGCGGAGAACGTCCACGTATACTATGGCGAGGAGTTCGCCTCGCTCATGGATTCGGCCGAGATGGGCTCCTCCGTCGCTCCGACGATCCATATCCGCCTCGTCAGCGCGCAGGTCTATCCCGGCTTGCCGGGCCGGCCGCCGGATTTCCCCTCGGTGGAGGCGGCGGGTCTCGGCCCCGTTATTCAGTTCGGCAGAATCAACGTGCCCCAGGACAGGCTCGCCGATTTCAACGGCTGGTATTCACGGGATCGCGGCCCCCTTTGCGAGAAGGTGCCGGGGGTGAGGCGCATGCGCCGCTACAGCCCCGTGGAGGGGGAGCGGCTCATGATCGTCCTCTATGAGATGGAGGATGAATCCGTGCGCGAAACGCCGGAGTGGAAGCACATGAACGCCTCCGAGTGGACGTCGCGCGTGAGGAGCTACTACCGCCAGGAGCCGGGCTCCCCCGGCGTCTACAGGCGAATGGGCTACGCCCGATAGCGGCCCAGCGGCTCTTCTCCGGCGTTATTCTTCAAGCGAAGGGCGCACCAGACGACCCTGCCGATAATTTTATCTTCCATTGTTTCTCCGGTCGCCAGTTCCCATAATTCTGCACGAAACGCCGCGCGATTCGCCGGGATGAGGGCCATGCGCCTCGCGTCGATCACCTCGACGTGTTTGACCGCGCACTGCCCGTCCGCCCCGTGCAGAGCGTAAAGGCCGTTTCGGCGCGGCGTCTTGTCGCTCAAATCGATGAGGACGAAGCAGCCCTCCGGAAGCAGCGGCTCCATGCTGTCGTCCTGAATCTCGGCCCCGGCGTAATTTTCCGCGTCGAAGCCGAACGCATCGCGCGGGAGCAGCAGCAAGTCCAGGGCTTCCGCATCCACGAAGCGCGCATTTACGCCCGCACCGCTACGTACATGACCGGGGCGTGGCCCGACTTTCTCGCGCGCCACCCATTTTCCTCCGGTGGACATCGAGTGAAGCGGCATGGTACGTGAACCGGCGGACGCGCAGGGCGCACGTCCGCCGGGGTCGTAATAAATTCTCTTCGCCAGATTTCTCCGTCGTCCCTAGCGGGGGAAGCGGCTGAAGTCGGGCGGCCTTTTCTCCTTGAACGCGTTCATTCCCTCGACGGATTGCTCGTTGTTCCACACAGCGTTCAGTAGTTCGCTGCCGTGCATCCAGGAGGGGTAGTGGAGGTCGCCCAGGAAGTTCAGGTTCGTCTTCATGTAGCGCAGGGTGGCCGGGGCGTGGGAGTTGATGGTGGCGCACCACTCCTCGGTCGTCTTCTCGAGTTTGTCATCCGGCACGACTTCGTTGATGAGGCCGACTTCCTTGGCCTCCTGCGCCGGGTAGCGCTTGGCCAGGAACAGCATCTCGCGCGCCCTGCGATCGCCCATCAGAAGCGGGAGGTACTGCGTGGCGCCCACCACGGGCAGCGCGCCCACGCGCGCGCCCGATTGGCCGAATGTCGCGTTCTCGCTCGCGATGCAGAGGTCGCAGTAGAGCTGCCACTCGTTGCCGCCGCCGATGCACCAGCCGCGCACCATGGCGATGGTGGGCTTGCCCGAGTTCCTGAGCGTCATGCACAGACGCCGCATCTTGTTGTTCCAGATGTGGCCCGTCTGGTAGTTCAGCCCCAGCATCATGTCCATGTCGCCGCCCGAGGAGAAGTTCCCGTTCAGGCCGTACATGACGCCCACGCCGATATCGGGGTCCTCATCGAGCCGCGTGAAGGCTTCGATGACTTCGTTGATCATCTGGAAATTCATCGCATTCAGCGTTTTGGGGCGGTTGAGCCCCACCCAGAGGGTTTTGTCCCTGACCTCTACGACGGTTACTCTTTCCGACATGTTCAAAATCTCCTTCTTGTCCGCCGCTCCGTGCGGACGCCTTGTTGAATGGAATTGTCCCGGTGGTCTTTGACCAGAGTCCTTATTTTCACATACGCCGCATCGATTTTCCAGGTCGGCGCGACATCTACCAGAACCACTCGCTCGCCCCCTTGTAGAGAAGCTGTAGAGAGACGAGCGTCATCAGTACCGCCAGAATCCGCGTGAGGGTGAGGGATTTCACCCGGTGCGAGATGGCGGCTCCCGCCTGCGCGCCAACGATTATCCCGATCGCGAGGGGAAGAATCACGCTCTTCATCGCGTGGAGGTTGCCGAGGATGAAATGAAACGCCACAGCGAGCGCGGTGGTGAAGAGAAGCTCGCACTGCGAGGTGGCGGTGGCGATGTGGGGAGGAATCCTCAAGATTCGTATCATCAGCGGCACGTGCATGGGGCCGCCCCCGATGCCCAGAAACGTCGCCAGAAAGCCCACGATGGAGCTTAAGGCTGCGCCGAGCCGGAAGCGGAAGGCGTATTCATAGACTTTGCCATGGCTGTCCACGATGCGCCTGTGCGCCAGCGCGCCGATGCCGCCGGGGCTCTCGCGCGTCGCCTCGAAGGGAGGCGGCGGGTTGATGATGGAGATGCAAAGGATCAGCAAGGCCATTCCCAGCAGGAAGTCGAACGGCCCCCGCGCGACCTCGCTCGTGGCGAAGACGCCGATTATCGCCCCGACCGAACCGGCCAGCGCGAAAGAGACGCTCGTCTTGATGTCGATTCGCTTTTGGCGGTAATAGGCGACCGAGCCGGAAAGGGCGTTCAGGCAGACCACGCTGAGTGAAGTGGCAGCGATGACTTCCGAGGGCTGGTCGGTGAAGATCAGCAGGAGAAGGGGAGTGAGGATGAAGCCGCCGCCCGCGCCCACCAGCGTGCCCAGCACGCCTACCCCTAAGCCCATCGCCAGGAACTGAATGAAAAAAAGCATCAAAAACCTTCCTAAAGGTTCATTATCTTCGTCGAGGCGCTTTGGGAGGCTTCGGGAGGCGATGCGTCTTTGGGACTCGCTTGTCCTGCCTTGCGCTGGTGGGGCAAGAGTCTAATACAGGATAAAGGCGAAAGACAATTTCATCCGGTCAAAATCTCTTGCCTCTCGGGTTTCGTTCCGGCCTCGCCGGACGAGTGAAATCATAATCATGGAAGAATGGTTACGCCATAAATGCCTTCAAGGGCTGTTGAAAAAGCCTCGTCAAAGGCAGCGAACGCTCCCTCCCCGGTCGCGTTCGACCCACGCAAACCGCCAACGCCTCTTTCCTCACCCTGAGTAGCCGCCGAAGGTAGAACGCGGCTGAGAAAGGAGCGTTTGTATCGAAGGGCGAGGGGAGTCGAACGCCTCGCGCCGGGGCGAGAGGGCATCCTTCGATACGCGGCTTCGCCGCTATTCAGGATGAGGCGGAGAGGTCTTTTTCAACGACCCCAAAAGGGGGAGTGGTTCTTTTTCATCAGATGTCATTGACCCTCAAGGAATGAGAGAGGCCCTGGCAGTTTCGCAAATCAGCCCTTCGGGGTAGAATCAATTTCTTTGGGAAATGAGGATTACCATCTTCTTCGGGAGGATGTGAAGATGATCGTTCCACTCGATACCCCCGTGGAGACGCGGGCCGAGAATTTCAGGAATGTTCTTGATTTCGATGAATCGGCGGCCTACCGCGCGCTCCAGGAGACGAAACAGGTTTACCCCGAAGCGGAAGCCCCGCCCCTTCGCCCGCCCAGGCTCAAGCGAGAGGGCAGGAGCCTCGTGGCCATGGTGCGCGGGGAGACGCGCGATGAGGCCATACGCCTGGCGGTGGAAAAACTGGGCGGGGTCCGGCATATCATCGATTCGGCAGCACCCGCTCTCCTGAAACCCAACTTCAATTCCGCCGATCCGTTCCCGGCCTCGACTCATCCCGATACGCTCGAGACCGTCGTCGCGCTCCTGAAAGATGCGGGTTGTGAGGAACTGGCCGTGGGCGAGATGGGCGGACTCCTCTCCCTGCCTGCGCGCGGGAACTTCGAGCGCTGGGGGATGAACGATTTTCAGGAGCGAACCGGCGTGAGCCTCCTTCGCTTCGACGAGGAGCCCTGGGTGAAGGCCCGCGTTCCTGAGGCGATTCGCTGGGGCGGCTGGGTGCACTGCATCGAGCGCCTCATGACGCCCGGTCAGCACGTCGTCAACCTGCCCACCATGAAGAGTCACGGCGGCGGGCCGCGCTTCAGTCTCTCGCTCAAGAACGTCTACGGGTTCGTGCATCCGAGGGATCGCGTTCGCGCGCATTTCGTCTCCCAGATGGCGGAGATGATCATGGAGACGAACCTGCTCTACTCGCCCTCCCTCATCGTGCTCGACGGCACGAAGTGCTGGATATCGGGCGGTCCCTACACCGGGGAGGAGCGCGAACCGAACGTGATCATCGCAGGGGATGACCGGGTCGCCGTGGACGTCGTGGGCGCATCGGTGGTGCGCGCCATGGGGTCCGAACTCCTGCGCGATTACCCCGTCTGGTCGCACCGCCAGATCAGGCGCGCGGTCGAACTCGGGCTCGGAGCGAGCGGACCCGAAGAGGTGGAAGTCATTACCGAGGATACGACGGGCGCCGCCGATTTCTCGGAACTTGCGGATCAGGTGCAGGCGTTTGCAGAGGAGCCGGATCCGGGCGGTTGAGACGCTTCATTCCTCTCACTCCAGCGTTGACGAGGGCGCGCGGTTTCCGCTACATTCCTTCGCGCACCCTTCGGGGGTTTCAGGAAAATCCTCCTGTATGGGGCTGTAGCTCAGCTGGGAGAGCGCATGACTGGCAGTCATGAGGTCAGGGGTTCGATCCCCCTCAGCTCCACCACCAACCATCCCAGCAACCCATTGAAAAGACACCATCTTCCACCAAAACACCTTGATTTACAGTCATTTAGCCTTGTCGCCCATTGTCTTGTATTGTCCCCTATGGTTTGCTAGCATAGCCTTGAAAGTGGCATTTTTTGTGGGCAGGGTGGGCAGATTGTGGGCATACAGGGGGGCAGGGCATGAAATTAACACACACCAAAATCAGGAATCTTTCCCAGCCGGGCAGGTACACCGACGCCGCAGGGTTACACCTTCGCGTGAACAAGGGCGGCTCCAAGGTCTTCATTCTCCGCAAGGTAGTGCGGGGAAAAAGGAAAGATATACCGCTCGGGCAATGGCCCGATCTCACCTTGGCCGAAGCGAGGGTGAAGGCCTCTGAACTGCGCCTTTCGATCCTGCAAGGCGAATTCAAGCAAGAGAGAAAACGCGAGACGCCGACATTCAGGGAAGCGGCGGCGGAAGTGTACGACCTCTACAAGCCGCGCTGGAAAAATGAAAAGCACACAAAAAATTGGTGGCAATCGATGGAAAAATACGCCTTCGCTTCTATAGGCGATATGCGAGTGGATGAAGTAGCACGGGCGGACATTATCAGAATCTTAAAGCCGATCTGGGTGAGCCGTGCGGAGCGAGCGCGGAGACTACGCCAACGGATGCGATCTGTTTTCAGGTGGTGCGAGGGCAACGATTACATTTCATCGAATCCATGCGGCGAAGGGCTGGACGGCGTACTGCCACAGGTACCACGTTCTCAAAATCGTTTCCGTTCGCTTCCCTATCAGGAACTTCCCGGAGCCTTGGCGAAGGTGGAAGCATCGGGTGCCAGCTTATCGGCGAGGCTTTGTTTCCAGTTTCTCGCTCTCCTCGCTCTCCGGTCAGGCGAGGCAAGGAATTTGACGTGGAACATGGTCGATGAGGAGCGAGCCTTGCTCATCATTCCGGGAGAGTCGATGAAGATGAATCAGGAATATCGCTCGCCCTTGAGCGATGAGGTTCTCAGCATACTCGCAAGGGCGCGGGAACTCGGCGATGAGGGCCTATGCTTCCCAAGTCCGCACGGGCGCGAGCGTCCGCTTTCGGATATGTCCTTGATGGCGATGCTCCGCCGCGTCGGCCTTCGGGAGCGCATGACGGCGCACGGATGCAGGCACTCCTTCAAAAGCTGGGCGAGCGAACAGGGCTACGACTGGCAACTCTCAGAACTGCAGCTTGCGCATCGACTGCCGGGACTTCAGGAGGTCTACATGACGACCGACCTACTCGATAGGCGCCGCGAAATGATGGCCGCGTGGGGAAAATTTTTGGCCGAAAATTGAGAGGCTTAGTAAAATATCTTCAATCGAAGCGGTTGATTTTCCTTCCGCTGTAATTTTCACCACACAAAGTTAAAGAAATAATACTAACAATATCAATGACTTATGAGATATTTTTTGTTGACACTTCGTGTCGCTTCGCATATCATCGCGCTCATTATGTTGATCTCAGCGAACGAAATTGCAAAAAGAATCGGCGTCCACCGGCAGACCTTGTACAAGTGGCTGAATGACTCAAGGAGCGATTTTCCACGTCCCTATAAAATCGGCATCGGGCCGACTGGCTACGTTCGCTGGGACGAGGATGAGGTCAAGCACTGGATCGAATCTAGGCGGGTGGGAACAGATCCCGCCGAGGATAAAATGACGGCATAATAGAAAATCGCCGCGTCGTAGGGTTGCAGCCCTCGGCGGCGATTTTCAGAAAATGGAATGATGCGAACCTACCACAAAGAAAAATCAAATTCAACATTTACATTACAGAATCAGCCCCCGGCGCCTTTGCGCGTCCGGGGCGTTTTTGTTTGTTCGCCGGTGCAGGGAAGCTCTGCACGTGACGCGCGCGAAGCCGACGCGGTAGCACTAAATATCGGCGAGCCGAGCCGTAGCAAGCGAGGCGTGACAATTCCGGGCGCTACTGGAAACCACCCCGTCGGGCTTTGCAACCCGGCGACCTTGTATCCCGGTGCGCCGCCTTCGGGCGGCAAATGGCAAATGTTTGGCCGTGAGGCAGCGCACGTCTGGGGTTGATGGCCTGGGCGTGGCCTCGTCGGGTGGCGAGGAAAGGGACCGGATTACGCGGTTGCCATGGTGGCAACTCCCCATCATCCGGGGAAAAGGCAGACGGGGAAAGCAATAGTCCCACTGCCTTTAGCGGAAAGGGTTTTCTTGTGCCCGAAACCCGGATTCGTGAAATTATTTTCATGAAAATAATTATTTCGCGCCGCAATGACGCGGCACGATGACAAGGAGGGCAGACCGATCAAACGGATAGATGAAAAGCACGTGGTCAACGAAAAGGTTGTTTCATATTTGGTGAAGACGCACGAAAACAGGACCCGCGTTTTCTTCGTGGGTGGTCATGGCATCACGCTGGAAATGAGCATGGCCGAGGTCATGGACAAGCTGGGCTACGGCGGCAGGTAGGCGGCGGGACCCTGCCAGTGATTCGGCGAATCCCGTACGAACCGACGGAGAAACCGTCTGTGTAAAATTAGGACCCCCCTGCAGGGCGGCCATTAGTGAAACGCGACCGCCCGCGTCAGCAGTATATCGCCGCCCTGCAGGGCCTCAAGTAAGCTCCACAAGGATTCTCTCGAACGCGGCAACTTCCGGGGGATCGTCGGGGCGGTGGTGGTCCAGGTGGCATGCCCGACACCAAACCTTGCAATTCTCGGGATCGTAAATTAAGCGCAGGCGCTCGGCTTCATCCTTCGCCGTGTTGATCTCTACAGGGTGATGAATCTCGAAACGCGCAACCCGCCCGCATTTCTCGCAACGCCAGCCCGCCGCATCAATCAGCGAACGCCGAAAGCGCGCCCACCGGGGCGAACGCATGGGGGCGTGGTGGCGGCTCACTACGTCATGCCCAAATAAACCGGCCCTCGTGGCCGCGAGGCGAGGCGCTGCCACGCCCCAGCCCCGAGAATCAGCGCGGCGGCCACGTCATCGCGCCCGCAGTTATTCACGTTCTTGATCATCCGCACGTTGCCGCTTTTATCGTTCTCCACCTTGGCGACTTGAAGGCTGGCCGTAAGCAAGGCGGCACTCTCCGGGGCCACGCTCAAAGGGCCGTCGGCGACAAGGCGACGTAGGGCCCGGATATCTTCGGCGGATTCACTCCACAACGTGCGGCGAAATTCGATTGCCGCCCGGTGTTCGGTTGCGTCAAGCAGGCGAGGCGCCGCGAAGCGATCCGCCACGATATGGGCGGGCCAGCCCCACGATTCGAGAACGAAACCCCAGAGAAGGGCGGGCGGCGGGTAGGCCAAACCATCGGCAACGCGAAGGCGGCCGGCATCCACCAAGGCTTGATAACGGCCCCGTTGAACACGATCTCTTCGCTCTTGATCGGCGATATCGGGAAGGCCGGGGGCGTATGCAATCGCCTCACACCTACCGGACGGCCACAGCGCCACCGCGGCACTCCATGCCCGGTTTGCGCCAAGGTCGAGACCTACGATCGGTGCCTCGCCTTCGGTTGGCGCGGGCGTTCTTTTCAGGGCGGCCCGCCACTCATCCGGTCGCAACAAAATGCGGTTTTGATCCTCGCTTGGGAGATTCAATCTGTATGACAAAAACCGGGCTTTCAATCGTGGATCGTGGCGAGCTTCCGCCCGCTCAATTTTCAGCTTTTCGCGCAACTCGGGAAAGTGTTTTGCCAGTGGATTGACGCGCAGAATTTCCGGCCATTGATCCCACCGCTCGGGGTCGCCTTGCAAGCAAACCGCGTGAACGTGCGGCGCATGATTCACCCCGGTGGCCAGTCCATGCCACCAGTGACTTTCATCCGTCGCCATGGGAGCCAAGGTTCCTATGTAGATCGCCCGCAAGGGACTGCCCGGTTTCCCCATGGCCGTCTCAATGGCGTCATGTAGCAACTGCCCGCCGTTGATCTCCCAGCTTCCCGGCTCATCCGCCACCACAAGGGGCGTATTCACCAGACCCATGGCCGTCTTTCCGTTCGACCCCACAACGCGCAACCGCCCGCCCTTTTGCTTCGTGATGCCCGCCCTCGTGGCGCTGTCGATATAGCGGTATCCCGCCTCGCCAAGCATCGACCGGACGAAGCGAAAAACGATCCTCGCCTGTTCGATTGACGCGGCCATGAGCACGATTTCTTCATGGGGCGCAATCGACTGGAGCGCGTCGGCACATATCCGGGCGGCCAGCCATGACTTGCCATTTCCTCGTGGGAGACTCAGCGCCGCCGTCATGGTCGTGGGGGACGTCGCCGCCTTGATGAACCTGCGCTGAAATGGGAACAACTCCATGGATCGGATCTCCTTGTGCAATTATTCACAAGGGCATGTTATCATGTTTGAAATTGAAAGCTGGAGGGGCGAGAAATCCGCCCCTCTTTTTTTTTCCACCACCAAGGAGATCGCAAAATGACCGCAGGCCAAAAGCTGGCGCTTCGCGCCTCAGAAATCCGATCCCGCCTCGCCGAACTCGCCGACCTGGACGAACAGACGGACGAAACCAGATCGGAAATTTCCACGCTTCGCAACGAATATAAAGACGTGGAGACCAGGGCGCAGGCGGCCATGATCGCCGAAGATGAACCCGTGGTAACCCGCCACCGCAACGATGCCGAAGGGCGCGAAATGCGGGGCCTCATCGAGCGGTGCAACGTGGGGGAAATCTTCGCCGCCACACTCGAAAACCGCAGCATGACCGAAGGGCCCGAGCACGAGCTACAAAAGCATCACGGCCTTAACTCAAACCAAATTCCGCTTGCCTTGCTGGAAACGCGGGCCGTCACCCCGGCGCCTTCCGACGTGGCCCAGACGCAGAGCGAGATCGTCCCGTACGTTTTCCCGCAGGCTTGCGCCGCTTTCCTCTCGATTGATCAACCGACCGTCGGCGTCGGTGAGGCGGTTTTCCCCGTGCTCACTTCGGAGCTTTCCGTCGAAGCCTTGGCGGAGAACGGCGGCGGGACGGAAACGACCGGCGCATTTTCCGCCGACGTACTTTCCCCCTCGCGCTTGCAGGCCAGCTTCTTCTACAGCCGAGAGGATCGGGCGCGCTTCCGGGGGATGGACGAATCGCTCCGCCAGAACTTGAGCGATGGTCTGGCGGACGGGCTGGACAAGGCGATTCTGGCGGGAACCAACGGGCTTCTCACCGGGACGAATCTACCCAACAACAACGTCAACGCCGTCACCGACTACGCCGCCTATATCAAGGAATTTGGATATGGCCGGGTGGAGGGACGATACGCCAGCATGACGGGCGACCTCCGGGCCGTCATGGGCGCGGCGACTTACGCCCACGCGGGCGCGACGTACCGGAACAACTCCGTCGACCGCAACGCCGTGGATCGCCTCATGGAAATCACCGGGGGCGTCAAGGTCTCGGCTCACGTGCCGGCCGTCGCCGGGAACAAGCAGAACGCGATCGTGCGGCTCGGTGCGCGTAGGGATATGGTCGCGCCGGTTTGGGAAGGTGTCACCATCATACCGGACGAAGTGACCAAGGCATCTACCGGCCAGATCGTGATAACGGCGGTCATGCTTTACGCGGTCAAGATTCTCCGCACGGCGGGCTTCCACAAGCAGCAGACCCAACACGCCTAGAAGGGGCCGGGCCATGACAGATTTTCCGGTCTACCTGGGCGGTCTTGAAATTCGCCAACGGGGCGGCGCTCGTGTTCTATCCGGGCGCTTCCCTTACGGCAAACTCGCCACCACGAGCAACACGGGCAGACGCCGAAAAGAGCGCATCCGCTCCGGGGCCTTCCGGTATCAGGTGAAAGAATTTGATCGCGTTCAAGAAGAACTGCAGGGCCTTATGGCCGAAGGTGCGGATCAAGTGCGCATCGAGGCGGCGCAGGAAACGCTTGAGCGTCGCAATATCCACATTCTACACGGACACGATTTCAACAAACCGCTCGGGGATCGCCTTCGGGGAACTGCCCGAGTCATCGAGGATGATGCCGCCGTTGCCTTCGAGGTCGATCTACCGGATGAAAATCTCATGCCCACCTACATGGCCGACGCGGTGAAGGAAATCGAGATCAACCGGGCCGGGGGAATAAGTCCCGGTTTCAACGTGGGGCCACGCGGTGGCGAGCGCCTTGTCCGGGAGCCTTCGGCCCTTGGTGATGCCGACGTGCGCGAAGTAACCGACGCGGTGCTTTTCGAGCTTTCGATTGTCTCCCGGCCGGTCTATGCGCAAACCGATCTAAGCCTTCGGGGCGACGCCGTACACGGCGAGGATAAGCATATTCACGGGGGGGCCATAGGTTGGCTATAACGCTCACCATTGACGAACTACTGCCCGCCCTACGGATGGGCGGGAGCACCGAGGAAAGGGCCGAAGTAACCCGGCTTCTCGCCTATGCGACGGCGGCGATCGAGCAGCACCTGGGCGACGCATACGCCACGACGCCCGAAGTGGTGCTCAACGAAGCGGCGATTCGCCTTTGCGGATATCTCTTTGATAAACCCTATGCGAACGGAGGCGTCGCATTCGCCAACGCGCTCCAAAATAGCGGCGCGGCGGCCATCCTGCTGCCCTACCGCGTGCACCGGGCCGGTAGCGTTTCGGATGCCGAAGCAACGGAAAACACGCCAAGCGTCGGCGGCCTTCGCGAGATCGGTATGGAAGTGGTCACAATCACCGAAACCGCCACGTGGACGGCGACCACGCTGCCCGTCCCGACTTCGGAAATCGCCGGCATATTGACGCGCGACCCGGACGGAAACGAAACCCCGATCAACCTGTTCCGAACCGAAACGCTCGGCGGATCCGCGGTCATCGGCGACCCGAGCGGACAAGGTACGGGCGAGTATTCCATTGCTACGGATTCGGGCGGCGTCGTGGTCTTTTCTTCTTTGGCGCTCGGCGACCACGTTGTACGTCTTTACGAGGTACAAAATGCCTTTGGATAGACGGATCACCCTCACCATTACCGACGCCCAAGACGACGTGCTTGAGCTTTACTTGTGGGCCGAAGAACAGAGCGCGGGATCATCGGATATCGAATCGGGCGGCGTGGTCCGGACTTCGGCGGTGCAGAATTTTCTTGTCCGCCATGATGAACGAATTGCAAGGGCGGCGGTCTCGCAACTGGCAATCCGGGACCGCTTCGGCCACGCTTGGCAAGTCGATTCGGTTTCCTTGTCGAATGCGCGGGATCGGTTTATTTCCATACAGGCGATCCGCGAAGTAACGGACATCGTTGACGTTGACCCCGGCGACCAGGCGCCGCCCGCCTTGACGTTCACCCAAGGGGCGGCGCTCTTTGATTCCGGCTCCCGGGAATGGCGGTGGTTTGTTTCTCAGGAAGTAGCGCCCGACGCCTACCAGGGCGAACTCTACGACGTGGAGAGCACCCCCGATATTGAGGGCGGCATATTCGCTTCGTGGAATCCCGACGCTGATATAGACTTGCAAATCTTCATCAACCGGGCCGACGTGCAGGACTACTCTTTCGGCGAGCAAGTCATAAGACTACCGGCCACGGAACTGACAACCGGCCACCTGTTCGTTTTCTTCTACGATGACAACTTGAGAAGCAACCCGGACGCCGCCACGTTCGCGCCCAGGGGGGACGCCTGACCATGCCCATGACGGCAAGAGCGAGCGGCGGCGGTTTGCGGATCAATTTCAACACGAAGGGCGGACGCAAGCTCCAAAAGTTTTTGAGACTTGCCGAGGATACGGCGCGTCAAAAAGAAATCTCCGCTCGGGCCACGGCCAGGGTGCTACGGCGGCGCCTCATCCCCCAGCTAAAGTCTCGTGTCCCGAACCGGACGGGCAAGCTGGCCAACTCGCTCCGCCTACAGGAAACACGGGATAACGTCCAGCTTCGGGGCGTGTTCTACGCAAGGATGGTCCGGTTCCCAAAGGGCGAATTAAACCAAAGCGTGGCGTCTGTTGCATTCGAGATCATTGATAAATCGCGGCGGGAAATAAAGGCAGAAATCCGGCGCGAAATCAGACGGGAGCTTTCAATATGATCAACGGCTTGATGCGCCGCCTTGGCTATGAGAAGCGAATGGCGGATTCGTCTTATACCGACGCCCTGGTCGCCGCCATCACGGCGAACGCCCGAGGCGAGCAAACCGCCTTCCCGACGGCAACGGCCGCCCTTGAAGCGTGCGCCGGACTGGTAGGTAGATCATTCAGCGCGGCGGAGATCAAAAACGCGCCCGACCACGTGGGCGAAGCCTTGACCCCGGACGTGCTGAACATGATCGGGCGGAGTCTCATCCGCAAGGGTGAAATTATTTTCGGCATCGAGATCATGGGCGGCCAAGTGAAACTATGGCCGGCCGCTTTCCATGACGTGGACGGCGAACACGATCCCGCCTCGTGGCGCTACAGGTTGAACCTTGCCGGGCCGGATTTTCAGCACACTTGGAACATGACGCCCGCCGATATGGTGGCGCATTTTCAGTACGCCCGCGATCCCGAAACGCCTTGGCGCGGCGTCGGTCCGCTTCAAGTGGCCCAACTGGCCGGGCGGCTATCCGCCGAAACCGCCGCCGCCCTTGCGGATGAATCCGGCGGGCCCCGCGGTAGCTTCATGCCGACGGTGAAAGACGGAAAAGACCCGACGCAAGCGAAGCTGCGCGGCGACGTGAAAGTCGCAAAGGGATCAATGCTTTTCGTTGAAACCATGGCCGCCGCCCTTATGGGAGGGACGGCTCCGCCTTCGGGCGACTGGATGCAAAAGAGATTCGGAGCTGCTCCGCCCGACGCCCTGGTCAACTTGCTCACCAAGGCGGGCCACGAAGTCATGGCGGCATGCGGACTCAATCCGTCCCTATTCACCAACGAAGGCGAAACCGCCGCCCGTGAGGCATGGCGTCAAGCCTTGTTCGGAACCATCGCGCCGCTCGGGCGGATCGTGGAAACCGAACTACGCCGCAAGCTGGACGCGCCCGATCTGAAACTCGACTGGAAAGAACTCCGGGCCAGCGACCTACAGGCCAGGGCGCGAAGTTTTAAGAGCATGGTCGACGGCGGGAAATCCGCCGACGAAGCGGCGGCCCTATCAGGTCTGCTTCTCGATGAGGAGGGTTGAACATGGCATACGAAGCGCCTTGGTCGCCGTTTCTCGATCAGCTGATATTGAGCAACCTGGAGCGTCCCACCTGCTCATGGCAGCACATCGCCCAAAAGATTAACAGGTCACCCGCCGCCGTGAGGGCGCGGGCCGCCCTGCTACGCGAGCGGCGCGAATGCGCTGTTGCCTTGGCCGTGCATGGTAACCGCCTAGAACATGATGAGACCCCGCCGCCCGGATGCGTCGATTGAACTGACTAAAAAACCCCGGTCGGTTTGGCGATGGCGCCGTCGCGGTAGGGCGACTCGCCCGCCAATGGTCGACTTGCCCGACCTGCATCGGGCCGACCGGGGCCTACAGGCCCCTCCCGGCTTCTTCCCTCCATGTGGGCCGGGAGGGGCGCTTTTTATGTGGGCAGATTGTGGTCTTAAGCGTGAGTATAATTTTATAAATACCTGATATAATGTAGGTTATAAATTCATCATATCCCCCTCAGCTCCACCAACAAATTCAATGACTTGGAAGGATTTTGTTTTTCGGTGAATTTCTCCATGTCTGTTTTTCTGCCTGGCGCATCATAATTTCAAGATAAAAATTCAATCGTCGTAACCTGGGGTTTCTCCAGGGCTGAATGAAACCGAAAGCGGATTCATTGCAACACCTGTAGGTGCAGGCGGATACGGGTCGACGTTTGCGCCGATTTGGATGATGGCCGGGCACGTCCAATGGCGCCCTTGGTCATCGGGGCGATTGTTCAGGATATGGGTGGTCGCGTGGGCGGTGCGTGCGGGCGAAGTTCAGTCAGTGGCAAGGAGTGTTTTGATCGCAGGGGGTGTGCTTCAGTTCGAATTGCCCACATTGCCGTCATCGGGTGGCGTGATCGTTGCGGGCGTAAGCGCATCGAAGATGCCCGTAAAGCGTCCACTCGAGCCATCATCTTCGGCGAAATGAACATCGCTCGATCCGACCACGCGGCGGGGGTGGCCGTCGACGTCCGGTATGTTCGAGAACTGGCCGCGCCACGTCCCGGCGGAGGTCGTGATATTGCGTTCGGAATGCGTGACGCTGATCGCGGTATCCTCGAATGCGCCCTTGGCATTGAAGGATGCGGAAAAGTACAGGTCGTAATCGGACGGCAACGATGCGGGATCGGGACTCCGCCAGGACAAGATCGGATAGAGGTGGCGGCCGGGTGAGGTCTCGATCGGCTCGAGACACCCGAGGCAACCGGTGATGCGCTTGCTGTCAAAGTCGGCGGTAAAAGCGATAACCCCCGCGAATTCAGTCATCTCGGAAGAACCGACCAACTCCTTGCCCCAGTCGCGGCCGTAGTTGTACGTGTAGAGGCCGCCAGCGCCGCCGATGTAGGTGGCCGTGCCGGTCAGGGGGAGGTCGGGCGGTCGGGCGGGGTCGAGTTCCGGGCCATCGACAAAGACGCCGCGCGTGGCATATTCGACGGCGTAATGGGGTGCGCCGGACGGATAGACGAGCCACCATCCGGCCGCGAGGTAGTCGGCAGGGTTGTCGTCATCCCAATCGACGACGGTGTAGAGCAGAATCCTGCCGTCGTAGTGGTTTTCCGTGAGCAGCCATTCGCGGCTGGTATGGCCGGGTTGCAAGGGCCGGGGGAGGTAAAGCCCCCATGAGGCTTGCTGATGCCTGACGGTATCGAGTGTGCGGGTGCGGCCTTCGTGGTAGCGCACGTCAACACTGAGGACGTTGTCGACGAAGGTCGTCTGCGTTCGAAACGGTTGGGGAGTGGGCATGAGTGCCGGCGCCGGGATGGGAGGCGGAGGGGAACCACCGCCGCCGACACAGCCGACGGTAAGCGAAAGTAATAAAAGAGCCATCAGTGAAAAGTGTCGCATGCAGGACTAAGTAAGATATGCGCCGGGAGATGTCAAGAAAAAATGCGCAGGGAGATTGCATGCTCTCACGCCGCGCGCTCCTCGCCGGGTGAGGCCAAATCCCGACGATTGACTCCCGTAGGCCCGAGTTTTTGCGGGCGCGCGCCAAAAGTGTTACTAATGTATCAAACCTGACATGCTTGTTTGCCCATTGATAAGGGCATCTTTTCTTTTGATGACGAGGTAAGGATTCCATTCCATGAATGACACTGAAAACTTTCATTTCGGTTATCTGCTGCCCACGCGCGGCGTCGTCGTGGCGGCGGCGGGCGAGGCGCCGGACACTGACCCCATTTTTTCACTGGCGAAAAGGGCCGAGAACCTCGGCCTCGATTCCGTCTGGCTCGGCGACAGCGTACTGGCCAAACCGCGCATGGAGAGTTTCACCACCTGGGCGGCGGTTCTCGCCTCGACCGAGCGCGTTCAGGTGGGCACGGCGGTGATGCTCGCGGCGCTCAGGCATCCGGTCATGCTCGCCCAGTCGATGAGCACGCTCGACTGCATGTTCCCCGGGCGCGTTCTCCCCGGTCTGGGCGTGGGACGCACGGACTTGAAGTTCGAGTTCGAAACCATCGGCGTGCCGATCAACGAGCGCGCGCGCAGGTTTTCCGAGACGGTGGAGATACTCAAGCTCCTGATGCACGAATCACGAGCGGATTATGCGGGCAGGCATTTCTCCTTCGAGGGCGTGGCGCTCGAGCCGAGGCCCAAAACCCCCGGAGGCCCCCCTGTCTGGCTTTCGAGCAATCTGGTGGATTCGGGCCTGAAGCGTGTGGCGCGCTTCGCCGACGGCTGGATCACGAACTCCATCACGGCGGACCTCTACCGCAAGTGCTGGGAGAAGATACTCTCGTATTCCGATGAGTTCGGCAGAACCGAAGAAGTCGAGAAGATTCCCCAGTGCCTCTACGTGACGATGAACATCAATCCCGACGGAGCGAAGGCGGAAGCCCAGTGCGGTGAATTTCTCTCCAAGTACTACCACAAGAGCTTCGATGAAGTGCGCAAGCAGCTCCTCGTTCTTGCCGGAGATGGGGACCGCGTGGAGGAAGATCTCAGATCGTATGCCGCGGAGGGAGCGCGCGTCTTCGTCGTTCGCTTCGCGGGCGGCGTCCAGGAAGAGCAACTGGAGAATTTCGTTTCCGAACTCTTGCCGAGGTTCAAGTAGATGGTCCTGGAGAACGGAACGGGAGCCTCCAAAGAAGAGATTAAGGGGAGGATAGCGGATGCGCGCGGCCTCATGCGCGAGGCGGGACTCGACGTTCTCCTTGTCATCGGACGCTCTTTTTACGACCGAATGGGGAGCCTGACCTACCTCACCAACCATTTTCCGCCGTTTCCGCCGGGAGCGTTCAGCGATACGGTTCGCGGCATGGGCCACGGTGTGCTCGTCCTGCCGATTGAGGATGAGCCGCTGCTCTTCGTGGATCACAGAAACTATCGCGCAGAGATGGTGCACGTCGAAAACGTCCAGGTGGAGGCGAACATCTCCGCGGGCCTGGTGAATCAACTGGGGCGCCTGGGAGCCGAGGGCGCTCGGGTGGGCATCGCCGGAGAGGACATCATGCCGGCGACGATGTACATCGACCTCACCTCCGCGCTGCCCGATGCGCAATTCTCAAACGCGAACGCCCTGGTGGAGCAGCTTCGCGCGAGGAAGAGCGAAACCGAGGTCGCCTACTTGAAGCGCGCGGCGGAAATCGTCGAGGTGGGCTACGCCGCCATTTTCGATGCGGTTCGCCCCGGCGTGAGCGAGAGCGATCTTTGCGCCGAGGGCCACGCGGCGGGGATGCGCGCGGGGGCCGATTTCGTGCGCTACGTCCGCGTTCACAGCGGCCCGTGGGCGAGTTGGGGTTCGCGCTGGCCGCAGGCGACGCAGAGGAAGCTCGAGGCGGGCGACCTGATTCGCTTCGACTACGTGGGCGCGGTGGAAGGCTACGGGTTCGACGTCAACCGCACCGCCGTCGTTCCGGGGAAGAAACTCGACAAGAGCGTGGAGGAGATGCTGGAGCTGACGGTCGCGACCTCGGAGGCGTCGATGGGCGCGGTTCGCGCGGGCGCAAAGGCTTTAGACGTTCATGAGGCGGCGAGCCGGTTCCTGGACGACAACGCGAACGGGGCGGGGCAGTATCTCTTTCCCATGGCGGGGCACGGCATCGGCCTGGAAACCGTGGAGGCGCCCATCATCCGGCCCGATAACGCGATGATTCTCGAGCGCAACATGGTGCTCTGCGTGGAGCCGCAGTTCGTGCTACCCGAGGTGGGGGGCACGAACATCGAGCAGATGGTGCTTGTTGAGGATGATGGATGCGAACTCCTCACGACTACCACCACGCGCCCCTGGGCGGAGTGAGTCAGGCGCCGCATGACGGGGGATGAAATCGCCGGATAAGCGGAAATCGGTTTCCATGCCCTCGTAATGCGCTTGTAATTTTCATGTGAGACGCTTTTTGATGCGTTTGGCGGTTGTCCGCAAAAATCGCATCACCAAGGGGATGGATTTTTCATGAAGCGATTCTTGAACCCGGTTGCGCTGCTGGCCATCGTCTGGTCCGTCATCCAGCTATACTGGGCCTTTTTCGGGATGCTTCACGTCTTCACCTCCAGGCCGCTCCACCTGAGCTTCGCGCTGGGCATCGTCTTTCTCACAAAACCGTTCCGCAAGGAAGGCCGCGTCGGCCCCGTCGATTATGTTCTTACTATTATCGCCATGGTCATCGCGCTGCTCTATCTGTATGAGTGGAACTTCCTGAACGAGCGCATCCGCGACGTGGATGAGGTGCCCACGCGCTATGTCTACTTGGGGTTGGCCTACATTCTCCTGACCGTCGAGGCTTCGCGTCGCTATCTCGGCTGGGGCGTCACCTCGGTGGCAGTCGTGGCGCTGGTCTATAATTTCCTGGGCCACCTGATTCCGGGCGCCCTGGGGCACCGCTTCATCCTGTTGACCGAGTTCATCGAGTTCCAGATCCTGGGTGTCGAGGGCCTGCTGGGCGTTCCGCTGGGCGTGAGCGTGGAGGTCGTGTTCTATTTCGTGCTCTTCTCGGCGGCGCTCGAGGTCTCGGGCGGTGGGCGCATGTTCATCGATCTGGCCATCCGGCTCACCGGTGCATTCCGCGGCGGTCCGGCCAAGGCGGCGATAGTGAGCAGCAGCCTCATGGGAACCATCAGCGGGAGCGCGACAGCGAACGTCGTTGGAACCGGTATCTTCACCATCCCGCTTATGAAGCGCCTGGGCTTCGCCCCCCATTACGCGGGCGCGGTGGAAGCGGTGGCCTCAACGGGCGGGCAGCTCATGCCGCCGATTATGGGCGCGGGGGCCTTCATCCTGGCGGACATGACGGGCACCCCTTACTTAAGGGTGGCGGGCGCGGCGGCCATTCCGGCCATCATTTATTACGTGTCGCTCTTCTTCATGGTGGATCTGGAGGCGAAGAAGCTGAACTTGAAGGGTCTGAGCAAAGACGAGATGCCGGAGCTCAAGAGCATCCTCTTGGAGCGCGGTCTTCTGCTATTCCCGATCATCCTGCTCCTGGGCTACATGATCGCCGGTTTCACTTTGATGTGGTCGGCCACTTCGGCGGCCATCGGCGTGGTGGTGCTCAGTTGGGTGCGCAAGTCGACCCGCATGGGACCTGAGAAAATAATCGAGGCGCTCGAGAAGGCCGGTCGCATGACGGTCCCCGTCGCGGTTCCCTGCGCCATCGCCGGCGTCGTGGTCGGCGTGGTGGACGATACGGGCATCGGTCTCAAGTTCTCGGGCCTCATCGTCAACATTTCGAGCGGAATGATCCTGCCCGCGCTGGGACTGACGCTCATCGGCTGCGTCATCATGGGCATGGGAATGCCGACGGCCGCCGCCTACATCATGGCGGGCACGCTTCTGGGGCCTGCGCTCTTCAAGCTCGGCCTCCCCGTTCTGGCGGCGCACATGTTCATCTACTATTTCGCCATCCTCTCGATGCTCACGCCGCCTGTGGCGCTGTCGGCCTATGTCGCATCGGGCGTGGCCGACTCGGATTTGACCGCCACGGGCTGGAAGGCGTTTCAGCTCTCTTTGGCGGGATTTCTCATTCCCTTTGTGTTCGTATATAATCCCTCCATGCTTTTCATCGGCCCGCTCGGCGAGACGCTCTGGGTGTCGCTCACCTGCATTATCGGTGTGGCGGCCCTGGCGGCGGCGATCACCGGGCACATATCGATCCCCCTGGCGGCTTGGGAGAGGGCGGTTTTCTTTATCTGTTGCTTGGGTCTGATCGTTCCCGAGAAGTTGACGGACGTCATCGGCTCCGTTTTGCTGGTCATTGTTTTCTGGCGCCATCTGGCGCGCGCGAAGAAAAGCGCACTCGACATGACTTCGGCGGATCCGGCTTCATCGTGAACAACGCAATACAGATGGAACTATTCGTGGCATTTCCAACAGAGGAGTTTTCAAAATGAAGCGCACATCCTGGAAAATGGTTTTCGTTCTTGCGGTAGCCATCGGCGCATTCGTGGCTGTTCAGGCCGAGGCGGCCCGCCTCACGATGGGCAGCTGGAAAAAAGGCAGCGGCTGGCACGTGTACTCGGCCACCATGGCGAACATCGTGAACAACGCGAAAGTGGGCGTTCAGATCGACGCCCTCTCCAAAGGCGGCGGCGTGGGCAACCCCAAGCTCGTCGGCACCGGCAAGTTCAACATGGGGCTCACCTTCAGCGTGGCGGCGGCCTGGGCGTATCAGGGCAAGGTGGCCTACGAGAAGCCCTACAAGAACCTGCGCGGGCTAGTAGGCGGCCTGGACCAGTACTACCTGGGCATCGTCACCACGAACCCCAAGGTGAACGGCATCCTGGACTTGAAGAAAGTGCCCGTGAACTACGTGACGGTTCCGCGCGGAGGGCTGGGCCAGTGGGCTACGCGTGCCATGCTCGGTGCGCACGGCATCACCTATGAGGGCATCAAGAAAATGGGCGGTTCGGCCACGCACACCGGCTTCGGCGCCATCAAGAGCCGGATGAAGGACGGTCAGGCCGACATGCTGAGCCACACCGTGAACGCGGGCCACCCGGCGCTCACCTCGATCGCTGTTCAGAAAAAGCTGAAATTCTTAGGCATCGCCGATGAGTTCCGCAACAAGCTCTTGGGGATAGGCTTCCTGAAAGCCACCATGCCGGCCAACACCTTCCCGGGGCAGAAGAAGCCCAAGAAAACGTTCGGCTTCACCACGGCGGTCCTCGCCTCCACGGCGCTCAGCAACAAAGATGCGTACAATATCGTGAAGGCGTTGCTCGACAACGTGAAGGATCTGCGGGCGGGACATAAGGGTCTCAGGGGCTTCGACCCGGCCAAGACGGGCTGCAAGGAAGCGCAGATGGGTATTCCGTTCCACGACGGCGCGGCCCGCTACTGCAAGGAGAAGGGCTGGAATTAGTTGAGCATCCAGGGGGCGGAAGAGTTCCGCCGCTTGAAGTAACAAGCAAGAAATAGAATCGAAACTGGTTGATGAAGGATTCACTCCCGCCGTCCGTCTATGATGGACGGCGGGAGCCTTCCATTTCAGAATTTGTTTGCTCCACTGGGGGAAAGCCATGCCGTACCGCTTCGTCGATCTCTCGCTCACCGTCGACCCGGAGGACACCTACGTTCAGTTTCCGCGCGATGAGATTTACGACAAGCCGGCTCCGGGCACGACCATCACCCCCATCGCGACGCTGGACGTGGACCACATCTGCAACTTCGGTTTCACTACCACCACGCAGAGTTACACGCATTACGACGCGCCCTATCACTTCTTTCACGACGGGTTGAAGAACGACGAGTTGCCGCTCGATCACGTATGCGGCGATGCCTGCGTGCTCAAGGTGCCGGGGAAGGGCAACTCCGAGTCCGTGACGGCGGAAGACCTCGAAGCCACTGGCGTCGATGTGCGCCCCGGCGACATCGCCATCGTCAGCACGGAATGGACCGACCGCATGTGGGGCTCGCGCGATTTCTGGGAAAACATGGTCTATCTCTCGACCGACGCGGCCGATTGGCTCATCGACAAGGGAATCAAGGCGCTCGTCCAGGATTTCATGACGTGCGACTCGCCGCTTTATCCCCCCGAAGAGCGCAAGTGGCCCGCACCGAACTGGAGCCCCAACCACATCAAGTTCCTGGAGCGCGGGATATGCCTCATCGAGTGGTGCACGAACATGGGCGCCATCCAGAAAGAGCGCGTCCTGCTCGTGACTGGCGCGGTGAAGCTCAAGGATACCGAGGGCGCCCCTGCGCGCGTCATCGCGGTCGAGTTCTGGGATGAGGAGCCGCCACGCGACGGCGCTCCTCCCCTGCCGCCGATTGAGAATCCCTATACGGATCGCGGCTCCTGGACCAAATAAGGCGCGCGATATGGTAGATCAAAGCCTGCGCGGTTTCCTGAAGATGGTGGAGCGGAACCACCCCGAAGAACTCGTGCGCATCGCAGAACCCGTCGGCAGGGAGGACATCACGCCCACGGTGTTCGAGTTCGAGCGCGCGGGAAGATACCCCGTCATCATCTTCGAGCGCGTGGAGGGTTTCGAGGGTTCGGTCGTCACCAACATCGCGGGCAACCGGAGCCTCCTCGCGGCGTGTCTCGACGTGGAGCCGGGCGACTTGCCGACGGCGTATAAGGACCGCTGCCAGAATTACCTGCCCGTGGAGGTGGTGGACGACGCTCCCTGGCGCGAAGTCGTCATCGAAGAAGACGACGTGGACCTGAACAAACTGCCCATTCCCTTCCATTTTCCCGTAGATGCGGCCCCATACATCACGGCGGGCCAGATCGTGGCGCGAGACCCCGAGACTGGCGTGGACACCACCGGCTTTCACCGTTTGCAGCTCAAGGGGAAAAACAGGCTGGGCGTCTCCCTGCACTCTAGGCGGCGGATGTACCATTTCCATAAAAAGGCCGAAGACGCAGGCGAGGCCTTGCCGGCGGCGGTCGTCATCGGCATCCACCCGGTGCACTACATGGGTTCGATGGCCTATCACTACCCGCCGGGGGTGCGGAAGTACGAGATAATCGGCGCATTGTTCGGCGAACCTTATCGCGTCGCCAGATGCGGCACGGCGGACATCGAAGCCCCCGAGGGCGCGGAAATAGTACTCGAAGGTGAGATTCTGGCCGAAGTGCGTGAACCGGAAGGCCCCTTCGGCGAGTTCACCGGCTATGCGTCCTACCGCAGCACGCAGAACGTGTTCGTCGTCAAGCGCGTGCAGATGCGGGGCGACGCCATGCTCCACAGCGTGGCCTCTGGCATGTCGGCGGATCATATTCTCATCTCCTGCGTGAGCCGCGAAGCGGAAATCCTGAACACGCTCAGGCGCAACCTGCCCGGCGTCTCCGCCGTGCATGTTCCTTCGAACACGGCGGGCGCATTGCTCGCCATCGTGCAGATGAACAAGACGGCCGAGGGCCAGCCCCAGCAGGCCATCATGGCGGCGCTGGGAACCGAGTTCTATTGCAAGTGCGTAGTCGTGGTCGATGAGGACGTGGACATCTTCAATCTCTCGGACGTCGCCTGGGCGGTCATCACGAGGACGCGCGCGGATAAGGACATCAACTTCATCCACGGTGCGATGGGCGCCATTCTGGACCCGACTTCGGACCCCGATACTCACACCCTCACGAAAGTGGGCATCGACGCCACCAAGCCCGCAGGACGCGACTTCGCGGAACGGCTCCATATTCCCGACGCGCAGCGAGAGCGCGTGCGCGGAATCCTCGCGAGCGCGGGCATTCACCTTTAGGCAAATAATGGCGGATAGAAAAGTAAAACTCGGCGTACTTCTCCCCACGCGCGGGGTGTTGCTCTGGAACGATGGCGCGCCGGAAGTCGGCCCCATCATCGACCTTGCCGTGCACGCGGAGGAACTCGGCTACGATTCGGTGTTCGTGGGCGATTCTGTGCTCGCCAAGCCGAGGCTCGAGGCGCTCAGCGTGCTCTCCGCCGTCGCCGTGAGAACTGAGCGAGTGAAACTCGGAACCGCCGTCTTTCTGCCCTGCCTCAGAGACCCTGTTTTCCTCGCCTATCAAGTGGCTACGCTCGACGTCATCTCGGGCGGGCGCGTGATTCTCGGCGTCGGCATCGGCCCGCCGAAGCCCCAGGAATGCGTCCATGAGTTCGTGACCCTGGGCGTTCCGTTTAGAAAGCGCATGTTCTACATGCAGGAGCACATGACGCTCATGCGGAGGCTCTGGACGGAGGAGAACGTAACCTTTAAGGGCAGGTATTACCAGGTGGAAAACGTGACGCTGGCGCACAGGCCCATCCAGAATACCGTGCCCATGTGGATTGCCTCAGCCACAGTGGACACCGCATGGCAGCGGGTGGCGAAGTTTGGAGACGGGTGGTTCCCCAACCGCGTAACGCCTGAGGAGTTTCGAGACACCTGGGGGAAAATCGTCGGCCTCGCCGGGGAAAACGGGCGCGCCCCCGGCACGCCGGCATGGTACATGACCACCTGTATCGACGACGATAAGGAATCGGCGATGAAAAACGGCGAGGCGTTCCTGCTCGATTACTACTACACCCCGTTCTGGGGCGATTCCATCGAGAAATGGGGCACATACGGCCCCGCGGAAGACCTCATAGAGCGCATCAACGCCTTCATCGATGCGGGGGCAGAGCACATCTCCCTGCGCTTCACCCACCGGGATCAGATGAGCCAGCTCGATCGCTTCACCCGTGAAGTGCTGCCGCACCTGAATCTGGATTAGGGTAAAAATCTCTCTCGTTCATTCCTGAATTCGCGCCGTATTTTGTGCGCAACTCACTGAAGGTTCATTTCTTGGAAAATAGGTAGGTGTGTATAGGCAGGAGTTAATGTGACCGCCTAGAATCCCGCGTCTTCGGCTCCCGGAATCTTTAGAGAACGGAAGTGGCCGTCCAACCCGCCCAGCGGAGCCGTGGCGTCCAGGCCCATCTTCGTCGTCACGCCGTCCTGCGCCGATGGGTCGAGACGGCTGCCCCACGCGCCGGGAACGACGAACAAATCCTTATCCGCCTGAAAACGCGTGGCCAGCGCCCAGTCGACCTGCGCCGGGTTGTGGATGTCGATGTCGTGATCCACGCATATGGCGTGCTTGACGTCGTAGTGCGCGGCGAGCGCCGCCATGAGCGCGCTTTTCGCTTCCCCCTCGTTGGTTTTCCGTATCTGGACGACGCAGTGAAACCGGCCTGCGCCGGAGAGAGGGAGCACGACGTCCGTAACGGCCGGTACGGCTTTCTGGAGGTCTCGCAGGAGTCCAGCCTCTCTCGGCACGGCGCCCATCAGTAAATGATCGTAGCCCGCCGCCACGATGGAATAGAAAACGGGCTCCTCGCGCATGGCGATGGATTTTACCCGGAACACCTCGCGCTCTCCCGCCGGGCTGTAGTAGCGTGGAAACTCCCCGAAAGGACCCTCGCGCCTGCGCTCGTCCGGCGGAATTTCCCCCTCGATCACGATTTCAGCGCCTGCGGGCACGGGAATGCCCGACCAGGGGGCGGGGGCTACGTCCACGGCGCGGCCCTTGAGACCGCCCGCCGCTTCCAGTTCGTCCTCCCCGGGGGCGAGCACGAGCTGGCTCGCCATCAGGAGCAGGGGGTCGAGGCCCACGCAGACGGCCGCCTTTAGAGCTTCTCCGCGCTCCCCGGCGCGTCTGATTATCCCCTTCAAGTGGCGCGGCAGGACGAGCAGGCCGAACAGGTCGGATTCTAAGGCGTGCATCCTGTGGATCGATACGTTGCCCGCGCCGGTATCTGGGTCCTGGGCAATGAAGACGCCGGCGGAAATGTAGGGGCCGCCGTCCAGTTCATGGTAGGTGGGGAGGGGGAGAATTTTCTGAACGTCGATATCTTTTGTGATGACGTTGCGTAAAAACGGCGCATCGGTGACTACCTTCGGCTTAACCTTGACTTCCTGTCTGCGCTGAACTTCTCGAAGCAACTCCCCGGGCGCCACCCCCATGGCGTCGGCGTACCAATCTCTCTTGCAGGCGATGTTGGCGACGACAGGCATCGGCGCGCCGTCGGTTCGCTCGAATAGAAGTGCGGTTTCACCATCCGCTTTTTGCGATAAGGCGGCGAGTTCATGACGGAGCGATACGCTGCGCGATACTCGCTTAAGCGAACCCCGTTCATCGAGGTGCGTGAGCCATGTTTTGAGGTCATGAGCGTTCATGCGTGTATGATGGCAAATGGAGGGATGAGCGTCAAAAGCACGCAAGGAGCGAAGAGCATCACATTTCTTGCGTTATCAGAGTTTCTCTCAGCATGGTGAGGTAGTCGTTGGCGTAGGGCGGGAGGTAGACGTCGTTTCGCCGGAACAGGCCGATGCGTTTTTTCCCGAAAAGATGGGATATGTTGGCGGTTCGCCATCCGTTAGCGGTTTCGGGCCGGGGCCAGAGCGCGTTGACGACCGCGATGCCCGCCCCGTTCAGGACGGCTTCGTTGATCAGGGTGTAGGAGGACGTTTCGAATACGACGTTGATGGATAAACCCTGCTTCTCGAAGGTATGCTCGATGTGCTGGCGATCCGCCGTGCCGCGTTCCAGCAGGATGAGCGAATGCGCCCCGATCTTTTCGAGAGTGATCTCCTCCTCCTTCAGGGCTGCGTGCCCCTCGGGACAAAAGAGTAGATAGTCCGTCTCCGTCCACTCTTCGAAGGAGAAATTTCCCCGCGCCTCGGGCGCCGAGCCGAAGGCGAAATCGACCGCTCCCTCCGATACGTGTTCGAGCAGGTTTGTCCAGTTTCGTTCCAGCACGGAAATCTGGACGTTCGGGTAGCGTTCGCGAAACTTGAGGAGCGCGTCCCGGTGACCCTTCAGGATCAGCATGGGGGCCGCTTCGGCCACGACGAGCCTCCCGTGCGTTTCTCCGCGCAGGTGCCGCTCGACCGTCTCGAGGGACTCGAAAAAAGGTTTGATGGCGTCGAAGAGGTATTCTCCGCTCGGCGTTAACTGAAACTTGCGGCCCACGATCCGGTAGAGCTTCACCTTGAGGTCCGCTTCGAGCGCTTTCACCCGGATGCTGAGAGCGGGCTGCTGGATGGGGAAGGACGATTGCCTTGCCGCTCGGGTGAAGCCGCCGTGTTTTGCCACATAGTAGAAGTATTCGAGTTGCCTCAGATTCAACATGGAAGCCTCGTGAAAACATTTGCCGTGATGCTGCTCATATCATTATGAATTTTGATGGTGCGACGCTATGCCCATCGGACTCGTTTTCTTGTATTTCTTGCGAATAACTGGTGATAAAAGTAAACGATCTTCCAAGGCGCGATAAAATTATACGAAATATCCATTAAATAATTCAATAGATTTGATTCATATTTTCCCCATTGCGAATCCGCTGCCTTGCGTTTAATCTACACACGGGGGCATCTATTTTATCGGCTGTCGATATGAGAGTTTCAGCGCGTTGTGAGCAAGGGGCGACGAGTATCCGCCCCGCAGTGATGGAGAAAAACGTGACGCAAGATTATCTATCGCTCAGGGAACAAACCCAGTCGCGGGATCGCAGCCTGAGAGACAAGGTGATGACGCTCGAGGAAGCCTGTGATTTCGTGGCCGACGGCGAACACGTCAGCCTGGGCGGCTCCACGGCCTCGAGAACCCCCTTCGCCATGATATGGGCGCTGATACGTGCGAGGAAGAAAAACCTTTTCTTCTCGCGCAGCATCGTGTCTACCGAGGGCGACCTCATTTTCGCCTCGGGGGTCGGGAATCACATCCTCACGAGCTGGTTCAGCCAGGGAATCGTCTGGGGCGTTTCGCGCGTCATGCGGCATTTCACCGAGAACAGGTTGGCTCGTTTCGAGGAATGGAGCCATATGTCCATCGGCCTGCGCTACAGGGCGGGCGCCATGGGCGTTCCGTTCATGCCGATGCGCTCGATGATGGGTTCGGACGTGGCCGGGCAGCTCGACAATCTCAAGGAGATGACTTGCCCCTTCACGGGCGAGAAAATCCTCTTGGTTCCGGCCCTGAATCCCGATGTCGCCTTGATTCACGTGCAGCGTTGCGACCCCTACGGCAACGCGCAACTGGACGGCCTGACTTTCATGGATATCGACATGGCGATGGCGGCGAACCGCGTCATCATCACCACCGAGCGCATCATCTCGAACGATCAGATTCGCAGAAGGCCCGATCAGACGAGAATCCCTTTCTTCACCGTCGACGCCGTTGTGGAAGCGCCTTACGGCTGTGCGCCGCATGAATGCTTCGGCGTCTATGAGCCTTTATTCTCACACATGGACTACTACGCAGAACTCACGAGGAAAGAGCCGATGGAGGGCGTGAAGACGTATCTGGACGAATACTTCTACGCACCGAAGAACTGGACGGAATATCTCGAACTCATCGGCCTGGAGAAGCTGTTGGATGCGGCCCGCAGGGGGAGGAGCATTTATGACGATTGAGACGAAAAACTTCACGGCGTCGGAGCTTTTGTGCGTCATGAGCGCCCGCGCGCTCGAAGACGGGCAGGTGGTTTTCGCGGGCGTGGGGATTCCGCTGCTGGCGGCCACGCTGGCACAGCGCCTCCATGCCCCGGGCGTGACGATACTCTTCGAGGGCGGCACCATCGGCCCGCACGTCGTGCCCGGCCAGCTTCCGCCCACGACGAACGAGCAGCGCTGCACGCGCAAGGCGAATATGCTGGTGAGCATCACCGAGGTCTTGCTCCTGCTCCAGCGCGGTTACGTGGACGTGGGCTTCATGGGGGGCGCGCAAATCGATCAGTACGGCAACCTGAACAGCTCCTTCATCGGAAGCGCTGACGATCCTTCCGTGCGGCTGCCCGGCACTGGCGGGGGGAACGACATCTCGAGCCTCACGAGGATGATCGTGGCGATGCCGCAGGAAAAGCGCCGTTTTGTGGAAAGCGTGGATTTCATCACCAGCCCCGGCTATATCAGAGGCGGTACTTCGAGGCGCGATTCGGGCCTGATAGCCGGGGGCATGTACCGCGTGGTCACTGATCTCGCGATTCTGGGGTTCGATGACGACACGGGCCGTATGCGCGTCGAGGCCCTGCACCCGGGCGTCACACCCGAACAGGCGCAGGAAAACACGGGCTTCGAGCTGATCATCGACTCATCGGTGGGAACCACGGAGCCGCCCACGGAAGAGGAATTGGCCGCGCTTCGCCATCTGGATCCGGACAAGGTCTACACCGCATAACCACATGGAGCCGTCATGAGCGCCGAGCACAGAGAAAAAATTCTAGCCCAGGTCGACGCCCATCAGGACGAGATAATCGCCCTGCTCGCCAAGCTCGTGCAGATACCGAGCGTGACGGGGGATGAGGAAGAGATTCAAGGCTACATCGCGGATTTCCTTCGCGATATGAACCTCGAGGTCGACGTCTGGGAATCTGACTGGGAGGAGCTTAAAAAACACCCCGAGTACGTGCCCGTCACGAGGGGGTATGAGGGAAGGCCGAACGTGGTCGCCGTCCTTAAGGGCTCAGGCGGAGGCAGGTCGCTCCTGATGAACGGCCACACCGACACCGTCCCCAACGGCCCGGATGACGCCTGGGAGCATGGGCCGCTCTCCGCCGACATCGCGGACGGGCGCCTGTACGGGCGCGGCGCTTCTGACATGAAAAGCGGTGTGGCGGCCATCATGATGGCGGCGAAATGCTTCATGGCGGCGGGACTCAGGCCCAAGGGCGATGTGATTCTCGATTTCGTCGTGGATGAGGAGTTGAGCGGCCATGGAACGCTCGACACCATTTTGCGCGGCTATACGGCGGATGCGGGCATATGCTGCGAAACGAGCGGCAACGCCATCCAGCCTGGCTGCATCGGCAGAATCTGGTTCGAGATACTGGTACGCGGAAAAGCGGCGGGTATCCAGCGAAGGTATCAGGGCGTCAACGCCATCGACCTGGGCTACAAGATCGTTCAGGCGGTGGCCGATCTCGAGAAAAAACGCCTGGAGACGGTATCCCATCCGCTGTATTCTAAAATCATCGACGCGATTCCCTGCATGGTCGGCTCGATGGAGGCCGGGAGTTTCCCGAGCGCTTTCCCGGACACTTGCGTTCTCAAGGGGAGCCTCGCCACCGTTCCCGGCGAGGATCACGACGCGGCCAAGCAAAGCCTTGTCGATCAGGTGGCGCAGGCGGCTCTTGATGACCCGTGGATGAAGGATCATCCGCCGGAGGTGCGTTTTGTGGGCTATTACGCCGAATCGGCGGCGGTGGACGCTGAACACCCGATCGTCAAGACGGTGGCGAGCGCCTACCAGGAAGTATCGGGCAACACCCCTGAAATCTCCGGACGCCAGGGAGCGGCGGACACACGCTTTCTGAACGGTTTCGCCGGCATCCCGACGGTGATCTTCGGCCCTGGCCCCACCACCCAGATGCACGCGAACAACGAGTGGGTGGCCGTGGAGGACGTGATCGACGCAACGAAAACACTGGCGCTCTCCATTCTGGATTGGTGCGGAGCGGAATTAGACCGAGGGAATTGACATGTCAGGAAAAGACGTCAAGTACGGAATCGCCATGCGGAATTTCACCGCGTATCCAGAACTCCCCGACGCGGAGGCGCTCATCGAATACGGCGTCGCCATGGAGGAGTTGGGCTTCGAATCCCTGTGGGTGTGGGACCACATTCTGCTGGGCGTGGAGCCGCACTTCCCCATCATCGAGTCGTTGACGCTTCTGACGGCGGTGGCCGCTCGGACGAGCAGAATCAAACTCGGCACGGGCGTGCTCGTCTTGCCGCTCAGGAACCCGCTCGTCGTGGCGAAGCAATTATCGAGTATCGATCAGATATCGAACGGCCGCCTCATCGTCGGCATGGCGTCGGGCTGGTACAAGCGCGAGTTCGACGCGGTGGGCGTTCCTTTCGAGAAACGTGGCAACATCATGGATCAGAACATCGAGATCATCACGAGGCTGTGGACCGAGGATATGGTGCGCGCCGAATATGGACACTACAACCTGAGAAACTCCGTCATGTTCCCGAAGCCCGTACAGAGCCCGAGGCCGAGCATTCTCATCGGGGGTTACGTCGATCGCGTGCTCAAGCGCGCCGGAGAAAAGGGCGACGGCTGGCTCACCTACTTTTATACGCCAGAGAGTTTTACGGAATCCTGGAATAAAGTTCTCCGCTTCGCGGAAGAGGCAGGGCGCGATACCGCCGCGCTTGAGAGCACGAACCAGCTTCCCATCATGGTGGGCGATTCGCGCGCGGAAATCGAGGAGCCGATGAACGAATGGCTCCACACGGAGTGGGACTATGCCTCTTGGAGCGAGTCCACGGCCAATAGCGCCGTCATGGGAAATGTCTATGAGTGCGTTGCGCAACTCCAAGCCCACATCGACACCGGGGTCGACCGGCTCATTTTCGTTCCCTACAAATACCAGATGGAACAGGTGGAGATCGTGGCGAAGGAAATCATCCCTCGTCTGAGAGCGGGGTAGCATAAGGAATCACACGCCGCCTCACGGGAGTAGAAACATGCAAGTGACATCGAGAGAATGGAACAGTCTGGCTTCGGCATCGGAGACGATTTTCGACGCGGTGGGTTTTACACCGCTTGTGAAACTCGGCCGCATCGCACAAGGACTGGGACCTGAGATTTTCGCCAAAATCGAATGGTTTTCCCCCACGGGCAGCTTGAAGGACCGCATATATGAGCAGATGATCTCCCGCGCCGAGGAGCGGGGGGAGTTGACGCCAGGGAAGGTGATTCTGGAGTGTTCGTCCGGAAATGCGGGCATCGCCTGCGCCGCGGCCGCTGCGGTCAAAGGGTACGCGTGCATCATCGTCATGCCGGAGTTGATGAGTCCCGAGCGCAAGAAGATGATTCGCGCCTTTGGGGCGGAACTCATCACGACGCCGGGCGGGGAGAGCGATGTGGACGTCGCCCTCGTGCGTATGAAGGAAATGGCCGCGAGCGACCCCGGCAGATACTGGGTCCCCGCCGAATTCGAGAATATGGACAACGTGGATACGCACTACACCACCTCGGGTCCTGAAATCTGGGAGCAACTGGACGGCGATGTGGATGCGCTCATCGCCGCTGTGGGCACGGGCGGCTGGCTCACGGGCGTGGGACGTTTTTTGAGGGAGAAAAACCCAAAACTCAAAATCTACGGCGTGGAGCCAACGGAATCGCCTCTCATCAGCGAGGGAATATGCTGTGGACACGGTATCGCGGGAATCGGCGACGGATTGATTCCCAATATACTGGATTTATCGATCATCGACGGCATCATCACCGCCTCGACCGAAGAGTCACTCCGCATGGCGAGGCGCGCCTCGCGCGAGGAGGGCCTTTTCTGCGGCATTTCCTCGGGTTGCAACCTGGCGGCTGCGATAAAGTTTGCGCGCTCTTATCCCGAAGCTGGTCGAATCGTCACCATTTTCGGAGACTCGGGCCAGCGCTACTTCTCCACCCCGCTTTGTCATGACGAATCGGGCATGGAGGCAGCACTGCAGGATGTCGTTGAAGGTGACAGGGAGATGATGCTCCAGAAATTCAGAACATCGTGGGAGATCATCGAATAGGGAATTTTCCTTCTTATTAAGGCGCAAGAAATGGGCATTCAAAAAAGAGCCTGGGATTCTTACAGACGCTATTCGGAAAACATATTCGACGCCATCGGGGGCACGCCTCTGGTTCGCTTGAACAAGGTGGCGGCGGACGTGGAGCCCGAAGTCTATGCGAAGCTCGAGTGGTACTCGCCATCGGGGAGCCTCAAGGATCGCATCTACTACAACATGCTCCTGAACGCGGAGGAACGCGGCGACCTGAAAGCCGGCATGACGGTGCTCGAATGCTCCACCGGCAACGCAGGCATCGCCTGCGCGTTCGTATCCGCAGTAAAGGGCTACCCCTGCATCGTCGTTATGCCCGAGGGTATGAGCGATGAGCGAAAAAAGCTCATGCGCGCCTACGGGGCCGATTTGGTGTTTACGCCGGGTGGGGAGAGCGACGTCGATCTCGCGCTCGATAAACTCGAAGAAATCCGGGCGACTTCGCCCGGGAAATTCTGGGTTCCCGCCCAATTCGACAACCTCGACAACAACGAGGCGCATTACCTTACGACGGGGCCTGAGATTTTCGAGCAATTGGATGGACGTGTCGACGCCGTGGTAGCGTCGCAGGGAACGGGTGGCTGGGTGAGCGGCGTGGGGAAATTCCTGCGCGAGGACAACCCGGACGTGAGGCTCTACGCCGTGGAGCCTGAGGAATGTCCGCTCTTGAGCGAGCGGGGCTGGGGGCCGCACGGCATCGAGGGTATCGGGGACGGCTTCGTGCCCAGGGCGCTCGATTTGTCGCTGCTAACGGGCATCGTAACGACGACGACGGGTGAATCGGTCGAAATGGCGCAGCGCCTCGCACGCGAGGAGGGGGTTTTTTGCGGTATTTCCTCGGGCTGCAACGTGGCGGCCGCCGTCAAGCTGGCCCGCAGGCATCCCGAACTGGCCAACATCGTCACGAACATCAACGACACGGGACAACGCTATTTCACCACCGCCTTATGCGGGGAGGAGAAACACGTCGATATTCCCGAGCGCGATCACCATGTGGACCCATACAGCGCGGCGCAACTCGATCGGTATTCGAGTGAATGGGAAATCATCACCTAGCATCTACCGCAGGTAAGAGAGATGGTTTACGCTCAGATTCTGATTAACAGCATTCTCCTGGGAGGCATATACGCCTGCATCGCAGTCGGCTTCTCGCTCGTCTGGGGCGTAATGAACATCCTCAACATTATGCACGGCACGTTCTTGATGCTGGGTGGCTACGTTACGTTCTGGATGTTCAAGCTCTACGGGGTGGATCCGTTTTTATCCCTCCCTGTTTCCGCCGTCACCATGTTCTGCGCCGGTTATGTAGTGCAGCGCGGATTGATCAACAAAATCGTACGCGCGCCTATGTTCATGTCCTTGATTCTCACCTTCGGCCTTCAATTGCTCGTTGTGAGGCTGGCGATCTATTTCTTCACCGGTGATTTCAGGTCGGTTCAACCCTCCTATGCGGGTTTTTCCATTCCCCTCATGGGTCTTTCGATACCGTTCGTCCGAGTTTCCATTTTTGTGCTGGGCGTCGTTCTCACGAGCATTCTCTTCTGGTTCATGGGGCACACGCGCACGGGCCGGGCCATACGCGCGACGCGAATGGATTTGGACTCCGCCCAGTTGATGGGCGTCGACATCGGAAGAATCTACGCCATCACGTATGGAATCGGCGCGGCCGCCGCCGCCACGTCGGGGTCCCTGGTGAGCGTGGGTTTCGCCATTTCGCCGGTGAGTGACGTGGAGTTCCTCTCGAAATCTTTCATCATTTGCACCATCGGAGGACTCGGGAACATCACGGGAGCGCTGGCGGGAGGTCTGATCCTGGGGCTCGCCGAGAATTTCGGGGCCCTGTATCTCGGCCCCGGATTGCAGAACGCCATCGGCTACGTGCTCTTGATTCTGGTGCTTTTCATCAAGCCGTCGGGCCTGCTGGGCAGAAAGGGTTTTGAATAGCATGTTCAAGCCTTGGGCCCACATTCAATGGTTCAGCATGGGAGCGGGTGTCCTCGCCCTCATACTCTTGCCCTCTTTCGTGGAAAACGACGAGATCCGAAAGTGGATGGACATCCTGATGGTGGCTATTCTGGCGACCAGCTGGAATTTCATCGGCGGTCTGACGGGCTATCCCTCATTCGCGCCGGCCGCTTTTTTCGGGCTGGGTGCGTACACGACGGCCATCCTCATGAACGCAGGTTTCAATTTTTTCATCACGTTGGGTATCGGCGCCTGTTTGGGCGCGCTCGTGGCGCTCGCCTTGGGCGTTCCCATATTGAGGCTGAGGGGCCACTACTTCGCCATCGCCACCTTCGGCGTAGCGGAGTTCTTCCGTGAACTGGCGGATAATCTGCGCATCACCGGCGGGGGAGACGGCATCAATCTTCCCCAGATTACGGGCGGGCCGGATTATTTCACGCGCTTTTTTTATTTCTCCATGCTCGGAGTGGCCGTGCTGGCGGTCTTGACGCAGTACTTCGTCACACGACACCGCCTGGGCTATGGACTCGTCGCCATCCGGGAGAACGAGGACGCGGCCGCCATGACGGGCGTGGATACGACGAAATACAAGATCATCGCTTTCGTGCTCTCATCCATTTTCCCCGCGATGGGCGGCGGCGTATACGCGTATCGCGCCGCGTTTCTGGAGCCAATCGATGTTTTCGACGTCATGTTCTCGATCAAGGCGATCGTGATGTCGATGCTCGGCGGCGTGGGGACGGTGATGGGCCCGCTCGTAGGCGCGGTGATGATGGAATACCTGTCGGATTACCTCTGGGGGGCGTTCACGGAATTCCACAGCGCATTTTTAGGAATCATCATCGTACTGGTCGTATTGTTCATTCCGCGCGGCCTCATGACCCTCTCCCAGGAGGTGAAGAGCCGAGGATGGGGGTCTTTGGGACTGATTCTCAAGAGCAACATACAGAGGTTCAAGGTGTGAGCGAAACACTTTTGGAAGGCAGGGGCGTCACGAAGCGTTTCGGCGGACTCACCGCCGTCTCGGCGGTGGATTTCACCGTGCGCAAGGGGGAGATTTTGGGCGTCATCGGCCCCAACGGCGCGGGAAAGACGACGCTCCTGAATTGCATCACGGGCCTCGACCCGGCGAACGAGGGCGAAATTCTCTTTCATGGCGAGCGCATCGAAACTATGAAACCCCACTCCATTACGCGAATGGGAGTCGCACGGACGTTTCAGATCGTCCAGCCTTTCGCGGGTCTCGCGGTGCGCGAGAACGTCGTGATGGGCGCGCTGTTCGGTTCTCAGAAATCAAAGAAAGAGGTGAAGCGCGCTCAGGAACTCGCGGATGAGATGCTGGCGTTCGTGGGCTTGAGCGATAAGTCAGCGCAACTCGCCTCCCAGCTCACGCTCGCCGAGAGAAAACGCCTGGAATTCGCCAAATCCCTGGCCACGGAACCGGAAGTGTTGCTGCTTGATGAGGTGAATGCAGGGCTCAACACGACGGAGATCGAAAACGCCATCTCTCTCATCCACAAGGTGAGGGAACAAGGCGTGACCATCCTGGTGATCGAGCATTTGATGAAGGTGATTACGGACCTCTCGGACCGCGTCGTCGTTCTGCACCACGGGGAGAAGATAGCGGAAGGTTTACCGAGCGAGGTCACGAGCGACGAGCAGGTCATCAAAGCGTATCTGGGCGAGAAGTACGTGGCGATGATGAAAAAATTGGCCGAGGAGTCTTAGGCGTGATGACGCATGAATCGCTCGGCGGGGAGAGCCTTCTCGAAGTACGCGGCTTGGCGGGTGGGTATGATGTCGTGCAGGTTTTGTGGGGCATCGATTTGAACGTACGCGAAGGTGAGATTGTCGCTATCGTCGGCAGCAACGGCGTTGGAAAATCCACTTTCCTGCGAATGCTGTCGGGCGTTCTCCCTCATCAGGCGGGAACGATAACGCTCGGTGGTGAGTCTATCGAGGGAATGGCGCCGGAAGGTGTCGTCGCCAAAGGGATTTCCCATGTGCCCGAGGGCCGCAGGCTCTTCGCCGCGATGAGCGTGGAGGAGAATCTTTTAATGGGCGCTTATGCCCGGAAAATGGCGGATCAGGAACTGGCGGCGGATTTGGAGAGGGTGTACGGGTTTTTCCCGAGATTGGCGGAGCGGAAATCCCAGCTTGCGGGGAGTATGTCCGGCGGTGAGCAGCAGATGTGCGCGATTGCCCGGGGATTGATGGCGCGTCCCAGGTTGCTCTTGATCGATGAACTCTCCCTGGGGCTAGCGCCCCGTCTGGTGGAGGAGTTGTGTGGCTTCGTCCGGCAGATAAACGAGGAGGGCGTCGCCATCATCCTCGTGGAGCAGGACGTGCTGACCGCATTCGAACTCGCGAGCCGGGCCTATGTATTCGAGACGGGGCGTGTGACGATCTCCGGCACCTCGGATGAATTGCTGGCGAACCCGCAAGTGAAAAAAGCGTATCTGGGCATGTAGCTTGTTTTCATATACTCTGCCTGGAATCAAAATGCATGAAAATCGTGGAGAACTTGAGAACGCAAGAGGTAGCATTCACTTAATGAGGAGGCGAATCATGAGAAGGCGGAATTTGTTGTTTCTCATCGCAACTGTCTTGTTTGTCACCTTCGGCGTGACGGGCCTACAGGGTCTAAGCGGCGCCCAGGCGGCGGAGGTCAAGTTCGGCGCTGCATTGCCGCTTACGGGCCCGCTCGCCACCGAGGGGAAAAAGCAGCAGGCGGGTTATGAAATCTGGCGAGAGCGCGTGAACAAGGCGGGCGGCATCAACGTAGGCGGCAAGAAGATGAAAGTGAAGATCGTCTACTATGACTACGAGAGCAAGACGCCGACGGCCACCAAACTCGCCGAGCGGCTCATCACCAAGGAAAAGGTGGACCTTCTGCTGGGCCCGTTCGGGAGCGGAGCGACGAAATCCGTCGCCGCGATTACGGAGCGTTATCAGGTTCCTCTCATCGCGCCCGTGGCGAGTTCGGAGCCGATTTTCGATCAGGGCTACAAATACCTCTTCGGCCTTCTGGCGCCGAATGCGTATTTGCCGAACAACTTCCTTGCGCTCTTGAAAGAGCAAAAGCCGATGCCGAAGACCATAGCGTTCGTGACGCGCAACGACTTCTTCCCGCGCGCCGTCACGAGAATGATCAGAAAAGCGGCGAAAAAGCAGGGTTTCACGGACGTTTACTACGCAGAATTCCCGAAAGACTCCAAGGACATGTCCACCTGGCTCACGATCGTGAAGGGCAAGAATCCCGACGTGCTCATGGTGGCCGGGTATCTTCCCGACACCCTCCTCGCCACCAAGCAGGCGAACGAGTTGGGTGTGAAGCCCAAAATCCTGTTCACCATGGTCGGTCCGGTATACGCGCAGTTCACGGAATCGCTCAAGGGCGCGGCCAACAACATCCTGACCGCCGCCTGGTGGGGCGAGGCGCTCGATTACAAGGGCGACTTCATCGGCTCGGCGCGGGATTTCGGAAAAATCTGGCGCGCGAAGTTCAAGCAGGAGCCGGACTATGTCGCAGCGGCGTCGACGGCTGCTGGCATCGTCGCCCAGAAGGCCATCGAGGCGGCGGGAACACTGGATAAGAAAAAAGTTCGCGACGCCATTGCGAATACCAACTTGAAAACTTTCTTCGGCCCCGTGAAGTTCGACAAGCTCAACATGAACGCGGCCAGCGCCATCGTTTTGTTCCAGGTGCAGGACGGAAAACGCAAGACGGTGGGACCGAAGAGCGTGGCGAACGCGAAGTTCAGGTATCCGAGATAGTTTATAGTTTTCAGGCCGGGTACAGGAGCGCCGTCCTGGTTGAGGCGGCGCTCCTGGTCTGGCGTTTTGAGGGTTTTGATGCCGACGATTCACCAGTTGGCCGACAACGAGGTGCCCGAGGCGGCTCGCGAGCTTGTCGAGCGCGTCAAGACGCGCGAGAAGCGCGTGTTCGGCATCGATACGCTCTCGAACATCTGGCGCTCCATGACCCATCATCCCGAATACATGAAGGCCAACTGGGAGCGTTCGCGCGCCACGATGCAGCGCGGAGACGTGCCGCCTTTGGTCAAGGAGATGGTCGCCTCGGCGGTTTCCATCGTCAATGCGTGTGACTACTGAATCGACTCTCACATCGCCGCGGTCATGCGGATGGGGGTTGATGAGGTGGGCATCACGGAATTGATCGGGCTGACGGATCATGTATCGGGGATGAACAAGGTCGCTTTCGGTCTGTTGCTGGAGGATGAGGATACGCCTCCCCTTCTGCCTTATCCAGATGAACTGGAGATCACACCTGTCGTTCAGGAGCTGATGCACGAGGTGGCGGAGGTCGAATCGGCGCGTCTGGGTGTAGACGGTGTTCCGCGCTATTGGCGCTGCCTGGCGCGGAACCGGCATTATTTCGAATCCACGTGGAACAAACACAAGCTCATACTCGATGGAGGCGTTCTCGAAAAGCAGGCCAAAGCGGCCGTGGGCTACGGCGTGAGCGCCACGAACGGGTCCAGGTATTTCATACGGTATTTTCATACTTATCTGGTGAAACTGGGCTGGAGTCCGGGGCGAATCCTCGAAATTCTCGGGGTGGTGGACCACTACAACAGCTTCAACTCCCTGGCGACGGGGATGCAGATTGAGTCCGACATCAGGCCGTGATTCGTGATGCGCTTTGAATGAGCGCATGGTGGGCGCGGCATATGACGAAACGGAATTTCTAGCGTAGGGCAGGACATGGAATTTTTACGCGCTGCATCGGTGGATGAGGCATTGGCGGCTGCGCGCGATGGCGCCGCATTCGTGGCGGGCGGCACGAACCTCGTGCCGGACGTGCTCTTCGGGCGCAAGAAAATTTCGCGCGCGGTGGACATCAGCCGCCTGGATGAGCTTCGCTACATCGAAGAGGCGGACGGAAAAATCAGAATCGGTGCGCTGGCGACGGTCACGGATTTGCTGGATTCTGACTTGATTCGCACAGCAGCCTCGCCTTTGCATGAGAGCGCTCTTGAGTTCGCGGGTCCTTTGGTGAGAAACCGCGCGAGCGTAGCGGGCAACCTCATGGATGCCTCGCCCGCCGCCGATTTGGCTCCACCTCTGCTGGCGCAGGATGCCATCGTCGAATTGGTTTCCGTGGAGGGCGAGCGCGCCTTGCCGCTTTCGGAATTTTTTCTGGATTACCGAAAAACGGCTGTGCGCCCGGAAGAACTCGTGACAGCCATCGTCATTGATCCGCTGGGGGCGGAGGATCGTTGCGCTTATTACAAACTCCAGCTCAGGCGCGCGATGGCCATCGCCGTCGTGGGTGTGGCGGTCGTTCTCCGGATGAATCGAGGCGTTTGCGCGGAGGCCGTCATCGGTCTGGGAGCGGTGGCCGCGATCCCGTATCGCGCGCACGCCGCCGAGGCGCATCTGCGCGGCAAGGAAATCGGGGAAGTGGAAATCGAGTCGGCGGCAGCCGCCGCAGCGGATAGCGCACAGCCGATTGACGACGTGCGGGCGAGTGCGTCGTACCGCCGGAAAATGTGCGGCGTGCTGGTCCGCCGCATGTTGAGGAAAGCGATGGGAATGCCTCAAACCGTGGCTGTGTGATGAGAATTTTATATTTTGCTTGAGAAGACGATGAATACATACGAGATAAATATGCGTGTGAACGAGAAGGACGAAACCCTCGACGTCCAGGGGGATGAGACGCTTCTGCGCGCGCTCAGGCGAATCGGCTATGTCGAGGTGAAACTCAGCTGCGAGGGCGGCGATTGCGGCGCGTGCGCCATTCTGCTAGACGGCGTGGCGGTGAACGCCTGCCTCATGTTCGCCGCTCAGGCGGACGGCTCCGAAGTAACTACCGTGCGCGGTATCGGAACGGAAGACGATCTCCATCCGGTTCAGGAGCAGCTCATCGAAAAAGGAGGCGTGCAGTGCGGCTTCTGCACGCCGGGAGTAGTGGTATCGGCGAAGGCGCTGTTGGATGAGAACGCTGCGCCCTCGCGCGAAGATATACAGCGCGGCCTCGCCGGAAATCTTTGCCGCTGCACGGGTTACAAGAAGATTTTCGAGGCGGTATCGGCCGCCGCCCGGCAGATGAGGGAAGGAGACGACTCATGAGCACGCGCGTCGTCGGTCGGCCGCATCCCATCATCGACGCCGTGGAGAAAGTTTCGGGCGCCACGGTATTCATCAACGATCTGGAGCTTCCGGGCGCGCTCACCGGCATGGCGCTCAGGAGCCCCCATCCGCATGCCAGGATATTGAACCTCGACACTATGGACGCCGAGCGTTTGCCGGGCGTCGCCGTCGTTCTGTCGAAAAACAACACGCCGGATGCGCCCTTCGGCATCAATCATAAGGATGAAGCCGCGTTTTGCCGCGAAAAAGTGCGTTACGTGGGAGACGAAGTCGCCGCCGTGGCGGCCGTGGACGAGGAAACGGCTCGTGAGGCGCTTTCGCTCATCCGCGTCGAATATGAGGTTCTGCCCACGGTTGCCGATCCTTTCGCCGCGCAGGAGCCGGATGCGCCTCTCGTCCACGATTCCGTCGCCGGCAACATCGCGAACGAGTTTCACATCAAGCGCGGCGGGATAGACGAGGCGTTTCATGCGGCGGACGCTACTTTTGCCGATGAGTTTCACACCCATCTCGCGCACCAGGCCTATATCGAACCCACGGGCTGCGCAGCGCAGTGGCATCCTGACGGGAAAATCTCCGTCTGGGGCTGTCTGCAGTCGGTTTTTTTGATTCGCACCTTCATGCTGGGGCCCGTCATGGGCATGTCCGCCGATGATTTTCGCGTGACGCAGACCAAGCCGGGCGGCGCCTTCGGCGGCAAACTCGACGTGAAAGCGGCCCTCATGGCGGCGATGCTGAGCCGGGCGGCGGAAAAGCCGGTCAAGTTCATGATGAGCCTGGAAGAAGACCTGATCGCCATGCGCCCCAGAATGCCGGTGCACATCTCCCTGGAATCCGCCTGGAAGCGCGACGGGACGCTCGCGGGCAAGCGCGTCAGGATCGTGGCGGAAAACGGGGCCTACAGCTCGCTTTCGCCTGCCATCATGAGTTCGATAGCCCTCAGGACGGATAATCTCTACAAGACGCCCGCCGCCGAGATTCAGGGCAAGCTCGTCTACACGAACATCATCCCCTCGGGCCAGATGCGGGGGTTCGGCAACGTGCAGGCGACCTACGCCTGGGAGAGCCACCTCGACAACGTGGCGGATGGCCTGGGCCTGGACCCGGCCGATCTTCGCCTCAAGAACTACACCGAAAAGGGCGACGTCTCGCTCCACGGCTGGAAAATCGCCAGTTGCGCCGTGGCGGACGCCACCAGGCACGTTGTCAGGGAGATGGACTGGAAAGCCAAGCGCGCCCGGGGCGGGGAGGGTCGCGGCGTGGGTCTCGCCAGCTGCATTCATGTTTCCGGGAATAAAGGGTTTTCCGTGGAGCTGGGGCCGGATGACACCGACCCCTCGAGCGGCGTGGTTCGCGTGGATGAGGAGGGAAAGGTCGAGATATGGTCGGGCGAGTCGGACCTGGGCCAGGGCGCCACGAGCGTGATGGCCTACATCGCCTCCGAGGTCATGGGTATTCCGGTCGACCGGTTCAAGGTCCCCCCCACGGATACGGGCTACATGCCCTTCGGCATGGGGGCGTTCGCGAGCCGGATCACCCTGATTGGCGGCAACGCCGTCAAAATCGCTGCGGAAGACGCGCGCAGGAACCTTCTGGACGCGGCGGCGGAGTTCATGGAGATCCCGGCGGATGAGCTCGAGATCGTAGAGGGAGATGTCCGGGCGAAGGCGCTGCCTGAGCGGAAGATGACGGTGGGCGAGGTCGTCAGCCGTACCGGAAGCGTGATCGAGGGCAACGGCAAGTGGCTGGCCGGGGGAGACGTGCTCGACAAGGAAAAATACGGGAATCCCTCGACCACGTATTCTTTCAGCACCCATGGCGCCGAGGTGGAAGTGGACATGGAGACGGGCGTCGTCACCGTCTTGCAGGTTTGCTGCGGGCACGACCCCGGCCGGGTGATCAACAGGCTGGGTGCTGAGGGCCAGGTCGAGGGCGGCGTGGTGCAGGGCATGAGCTTCGCGATGATGGAGGGCCTGGCGCCGCTGGAGGGGCATCTGCGCGGCAGGAATTTCCACGACTACCTCATCGCCACCTCGATGGACGCCCCGCCGATTGAGCACGATTTCTTCGAGTCCATGGACCCCTACGGCCCCTATGGCGCGAAGGGGCTGGCCGAGGTGGCCATCAACCCGATCACGGCGGCGATCTGCAACGCCGTCTATCACGCGACGGGCGGCGCGCGGATACGCACCCTGCCCGTCAGCCCCGAGCGCGTCCTCGAGGCCATAGAAGAAGCCAGGAATCAGAATACCTCTTGAATTCTCGCAAACTCGCTGATATCCCCGGGTGACTCATGGAAAACCTCTCCTGCGACGTAGTAGTTCTGGGCGGCGGCCCCGCCGCGATGACGGCCACAATCGCCGCCATGGAGAGCGGTGCGGATGCGCTCCTGGTCTGCAAGCAGTCCCCCGGGAACTCGGGCAACATCGTCATGGCCCGGGCGGGGCATTCGGCCAATTTCGCGCCGGATGACAGCGCGGCCCTCTTCCTGGAAGACACCCTGGAGGGCGGCGATCACCTGAACCACCCCGATGTCGCCGACGCCATGTGCGCGGATTCCGCCGCCAGGATTCGCGATCTGTACGACTGGGGCATCCCGTTCATCACGCGCGAGGACGGCGCCTTCGACCTGCACCCCCAGGGCGGCCACAGGCGCGACCGCGGGGTCTACCCGGTCCGGAACTGGGGCGTGGAGGTGGCGCGGCCGCTGCGCAGGAAGCTCGACGCGGACGGCGCGCGCATTCTCGAAAACGTCATGGCGGTGGATTTGCTCGTGGAGGAGGGGGTCTGCCGGGGCGTGGTCGGCTTTCACACGAGAACCGGCCGGATTTACGCCATATCCGCCCCCGCCACCATACTGGCCACGGGCGGGGCGGGGCAGATATACGCCGAGAACACGAACGCGGGCGGCATCACGGGAGACGCCTTCGGCATGGCGCTGCGGGCCGGCCTCGCGCTCTCGGACATGGAGTTCGTCCAGTTCTACCCGGCCGTCATCAAGCGGCCCGAGAGCAACATGGTGGTGGCGCCCACGCTGTTCCCGCTCGGCGCGCGCTTCCTGAACCGCGACGGCGAGGACGTCCTGCGCGACGTGCCCGGCGGGGGCGGCGCCACGCGCGACCTGATGGCGCGGGCGGTATACCTCGAACTCATGGGGGGCGGCGGGGTGGACGGCGCCGTGCAGATGGACCTCTCGGGCATCCCGATGGCCGAGCTTGAGCACTTCGCCCCGGACAACCTCAAACTCTTCGCCAGGCGCGGCGTATCGCCCCACAGCAGCGAGATATACGTCACCCCCAAGGCCCATTTCTTCATGGGCGGCGTGCCCATCGACGGCGCGGGCGCGACGGCCATGCCGGGCCTCTACGCGGCGGGGGAGGCCAGCGCTGGCGCGCACGGGGCGAACCGCCTCTCGAACAACGCCTTCACCGAGGCCCACACGCTGGGCTGGCGCGCGGCCAGGGCGGCCTCTGAATACGCCCGCAGCGCGGACGGGGCGGCGGATCCCGCGCTCGCCAGGCGCCACGCAGACGCCCTCACGGCGCGGGCGGGCAGGCCCAGCCGGGCCGTGGATCTCGCCCGCGAGATCAAGCGCGTCTGCTGGGAGAACGCCGGCATCGTGCGCGAGGGCGGCCTGCTGGAGGAGGCGCGGGCGGAACTCGGCCGCATCGGACAGGGCCTTACGGCGTGCGGGGGGAGCGAGCCCGCCCGTCTCGTGGAGGCCGTCGAGGCCGAGAACATGTGCCTGAGCGCGCGGGCGGTGGCCGAGGCCGCCCTCGCCCGCACCGAGAGCCGGGGCGCGCACTACCGCACCGATTATCCCGACCCGGACGACGCGCGCTGGCGGGTGAACGTTTTCGTGAAAAAAGAGGGGGACGCCTTTTCGGCCGCTTCCCTTCCTGTCGGCTCGATTGCGCCCCAAAACGACTGAACCCCTTTATTATCAGCCACTTGTCCCTCCGTTAATTGATAGGTATTTATCCGAATTTATCGATATATCCAGAAACCCTTGGATATCGAGCCTGTCCCGCCTTTTCCCCTTCACTGAAAACAATCCCGTATTTAATTGATATTATTGCAGTTCAATCATTTTCCGGACTTCTCTCGAATCGAGCCCGCACC
>Ga0209754_1000195_pt1 | contig 95155 bp, 83 predicted proteins | sample MesohylBB_FD_187295 | JGI IMG/M metagenome (GOLD analysis project Ga0209754, IMG submission 187295) | Host-associated microbial community of the marine sponge Aplysina aerophoba from Gulf of Piran - sponge mesohyl, lysed by bead beating... | ecosystem: Host-associated > Porifera > Sponge >...
GCATCTCCGACAATTGCTTTGTCCCTTCGCCGATGATCTGATAGAGCATTGTTATTTCGTGCCCTTCCACCGTATAGATAGTGAAAGGACGGCGAAGTAACATTCCTGTATCCTGTGAAATCATGACGTGGACAAACTGCCCTGGACGTGCATACTGTGCGATCTCAGCACATTCACAACGCAACAAGTAATGTGCTTCAGCTACCTCTTCGTTAGAGAGAATAGTCGTCCGGGTGTCGTAGGTGTTCAATGAACAGTTATTTAGCATAGCGTATATATGTTACCACGTAAAGATGGATATAGCAAGATTATTATAGTAGCGGTGTTAGATTGCTCATCCAGCAAAAGAAGATATATGCAATTTTTTTACTGTCTTTTTTTACACAGTTGACTCTATAAAAAAGAAAGGAACATTCTATTTTCACGACAACATATAAAACAATTCTGGCAACAAAGAATTCGCTTGTAATTTTTGGGAATTATGTTATCATTACGCGCAAAGGAGAGCAGTAGATAGTGAAAAATATATTGAAGTTCGGCAGCGATCAGCGTTTCAAAATCGTACAATTCACTGATATTCATTGGCAAAACGGTGAAGAACCCGATCAACAATCGGCGGACCTGATGGTACAAGTCGCAAAAGCTGAATCACCGGACTTAATTGTACTGACAGGCGATATTTTATCGGGCGGGGGATGCAACGATGCCGCCGATTCCCTCCGAGAAATTGTTAAAATTGTAGAAGGATGTGGTGCTCCGTGGGCGGCGGTTTTCGGCAATCACGATGACGAAGGAAATGCCGATCGCAACGCGTTGATGGCAGTTATGCAAGAGGGGGCGTTATCTCTCGCGGAACCAGGACCGGTAGAAATACCGGGGGTCGGAAATTACGTTTTACCCATCCAAAGTTCTCAGGAGAATGTATCCGCAGCACTCCTCTATTTTATCGATTCCGGCAGTTACTCGCAAACAAATATTGATGGCTACGATTGGATTAAACGTGAGCAAATTGTCTGGTATCTGCAAGAATCGGCAAAGTTTACCGCTGAAGCGGGGCAGCCACTTCCGGCACTCGCCTTTTTCCACATCCCAATTCCTGAATATGACGAGGTATGGGACTTTCACACCTGCTATGGGGTGAAATATGAGAACGTATGCGCGCCTCGCATTAATACAGGTCTCTTCGCCGCGATGCATGAAGCAGGCGATGTCATGGGAACATTTGTCGGACACGAACATGTTAACGATTTCTGGGGTGATTTGCACGGGATCCGCTTGTGCTATGGACGCGCTTCTGGCTACAATACTTACGGTAGAGAGGGATTCCCCCGCGGCGCACGTGTCATAGCGTTACAGGAAGGTGAACGTCAATTTGAGACATGGCTTCATCTCGATGACGGGACAGTAGTCCGGGAGCAACCGGAGCATACACCGCTTCAGCGAACTTTTACCGAAGATTAACGGACCGCACGCCAACTAATAATCGGATTTAACAAATTCAGAACTCATCTTACAGGAGGAAATTGTGAGGGCAAATTCACAAATCTCTATTCGACACGAAGGAAAGATCGCTATATTTGACATTACAGGGTATCTCACCGACGCTTCTGAACCTATACTGAGTGAAGCTTACGCCGATACTGAAGTTCAGGACGCAGAAAAGGTCTTGCTTAATTTTGAACGGCGTAGTTTCATTACAAGTAGTGGGTTCGGTGAAATCATCAGACTGCTTTGGAAAATGCGAGAGAAAGGACAATCTTTACGAGTAGCACATCCGTCTACACAAGTCCGCAATATCTTCAATACCATTGGATTGACGCAGAGTATAGGCGTTTTTGAATCCGAATCAGAAGCATTAGAAGACTTCTGATATGTTGTTCGCCCTTTGAGGACATTGAGTGTAAACACACATTATGTCCTAATGGCACAATTTTATGGGAAAAGTGTGTACATGTTCATATTCAATACTATACCTATCAAACTCCAGAGACTACCCGCGAGGAACTGACCGAAGACGAAGCCCAAAAACAGCGGTAATGCTCTGCGATAGGCTCGGACTCCACCTCCTGTGAAGAGTAATTGCTTAAAGAGCCATCCCAAAAAGATCGAGAACCACATCCAACCGATAGCCCAACCGTTCCCCACAGCATAACCCACAGGATAGAGGGGCCACCACAAAAATTGACGTTTCAGAAACGTCAGTACGCCGGTGAACAGGAAGCCAAATACTATATGCTGGATAGCCGGTAGGTTCGGTGCTCGTGGCGCGATAATCCAACTTTGCAAGCGGTTAAATTCACCAACCCCCCACTGTGCAAACCGGTATTCATAATAGAGTGCCACATGCCCAACAATCGAAATGATTGTCCCCACAATCGACGCAACAATCAAGGCAATAACCAGACGACTTTCATGCAAACGGAAATGTCTGCCGATTTTGAACGCCTCCAATTGATGTGGCATCGGATGACAACGATACCCATACGCAAGCCATGAAAGTAGGGTCGTGTTGGTTAGGTTTTGCGCGCCCAAAGGTCGACTTCCCGCAAACAGTAACATAATTCTGTCCGGATGTACATTATGTAGTTCATGTGTCGGCGGTCCGAGTTCGGCGCGCATGCGCGTCATTCCAAGACATAACACCAAATAGATGCCGAAATATCCGAGCGCAACCCACGGCGATAACCCTGCGAAATACCAGAAAACTAACACAAGAGCCATACTGATTATCAATCCAAAAACAGCGAGTCGATATAAGCCATCTTTAGACTTAAAGGAAAACACTCCGCCGAGGACTCCGAGAATCTGTCGCCGGCTTGTGACGAGAGCAAGTGTCCCAATGCCGAGCCAAGCACCGGAGCGTTGCTCCGTTTGTAAACTGATAGCGGTCGTCAACCCTGTTGCACTGAAAAAGACGCGCTGTGCACCCCAAAACAGGTAAAAAAACCAAAATGACAGCGACAACTCCAGCGGCATAAGATACCCAAACCCAATTGCAAATGGATAGACATAGACCGGTAAACGTCCCATTGCGTTCCAAGGACGGTCAGAAAAGAAGAGTTGATACTTAATTTTCAGTGAAGGTATCACAGGAAAAAGGTAGTTCAACCCTGCCAGAATCTCCAGTCCAAATGCTATTCCGAAACCGAGCCAAATCAACTTATTGCGAAACAGCGTAGACGTATTACCAAGTAACTCAATCGGAAGTGTCGTCAAAGGATAACTCAACTTCTCGTGGTCAATCCACTGTTTTCTGATGATAATGTTGACACACAGCATCATGAATAGGATGACAATCACCAACCCACTCCATGCCACAATGGGCCACATCCACGCATTTAGGTAATGTTCCTGCCAAAACGTATCATCACCCTCAAAGTAGCCCTGTAGAATCCGCCGATCGGTAATCGTCAGCCATGTCGGCATGAATCGGAAGAAGAGATCTGACCATTCATTTTCAGGTGTCGCAAACCATCCCGCGTTGGCAATCATCGGCACTAACTGCCGAACTATGTCGTGTCCAGCGAGCGCAGTTGCTACGGATACCATCGTATACGTCAACGCAAGTTCGCGCGCCGTAGGCGCGAAACCTCTAAATACTTTTTTGAGGAGTGGACTAATGAGAGCGAGTAAAAAAAAGGTGAAGAGTACTGTCGGAAAAATAGAAAAATCGGTTAGTTCCCATACAACTCGGTTTTCTGCAGAGATAATCCAATAACAGGTGAGGATAATGAGGACTGAACCGAGGACGAGAGTCCCAAAAAGAAAACGAAGTGCTGAGGGTTTCTGGTCGCTCTCAGTTGTAGGTGACGCTCTGTGATGCATAGTTATAGTATACCATATCCGTTGGTGTTGATACAACGAACGATATGTCCCCGCTGTAGGACAATGGCTTTGGAATTTGCCATTTGTATTGCTTCATGTTATAATAAATAATACTTTAACTCGCAGGCAAGGGAAAAGTTATGCTACCCGGCGGTCTGGACAATAACGCTCCTCTTTCTAACATTAATAAGATACTGGTCATCCGCGTTGACGGGATCGGAGATTTGCTGAACTCGACCCCGGCGATTTCGTTGTTGCGAGAAAACTATCCATCAGCGGAAATCACAGTATTAGCGCGCCCACTTAATGCCTCTGTGCTAATCGGTAATCCCGATGTGGACAGAATTCTCGTCTTTGATCGGGATGGAAAACACCGCGGGTTTTTAGCACAACTCCAATTCTACCAAAAGTTGCGTCGTGAGCGGTTTCAACTCGTAGTTGCTATGCAAACAGCAATGTGGTCACATCTCGTTGCTTTTCTTTCGGGGGCACCATACCGTTTAGGACGTTATCAGAAACGCTTCAAATCCACACTCACACACGCGTGGCGCGGTAAATATCCAAAAGGCGAAACCCACGAAGTTGATAGAAACTTAGAACTCGTCCGATTCATCTGTAATGGAAAGGGCAAACGAGAACTTATATTCCATTTGTCGCCTGATGAGATTGCCACCGCAAAAGCACGGAATGCTTCATGCGGTATCGGTGGCGAGCCATTTCTCATCGGTATCCATCCAGGTGGGAGTTCGTTCGATAAACGCTGGCCCGAAAAGCAGTACGCTGAACTCGCTGACAGACTCGCACACCACTATAACGCCACAATACTTCTTTTGCAGGGTCCTGGAGAAGAGGCATTAACGGATAATATTCAGAAAGCGATGCAGTCCACTGCTATAGCCCACGCGCCAGAAACAATCCGAGAATTAGGAGCACTGCTATCCTGCTGCGATTTGGTCGTCTGCAACGATTCAGGTCCGATGCATCTCGCTGCAGCATTGGACGTACCGACAATAGCGATCTTCGGTCCCACTGATCATGTCGCGTGGCATCCGTTGAGCGAAAACGCCTCTATCGTGCGGCGGGACATGCCGTGCTGGCCCTGTAGCGCGCATAAGTGCAAAATCGGATGGGAATGCACGAAAAAACTTCCCGTTGATCCGGTTTGGGATGCAACGAAAATAACTGTAGGAGCGAAAGAAGAATGAAGATTGTCGTCGTGGGATGGGGCACAACGGGGGATGTCTATCCTGTCTTGGCACTATCGAAACGCTTGCTCGAAAGAGGACACCAGGTGTGTGTTTGCGCGCTGCCCCTTTATAGAGACAGGATTCTTGAGATTGGTGCGGAATTCCATGAGATAGGGGTCTCTTTTGACTTACCAGAATTTCATGCAGCGATGGACGCAATTATTCCCAAGCGCGACCCGCTTGCCATGCTACGGTTTATCGTAGAAGAAGGGATCGTAAGGCATGGTGGAAAGTGGTATAACGACTGCTCGACTGCGATAGAAGGAGCAGATTTAGTTATCTGCCACTCAATAGACATCCCTGCCCAAGAAGCTGCGATCCGAAACGGAACCCCGTGGCTTACTGTGACGTATTGCCCAAGTACCATAAAATGCCTTGATTTTGCACCCTATCCGTTTCCGAATTGGGGACGCACCTTTAACGCTATTGTATGGAAATTGGCAGAACTCCGCCTTTCAGCAAGTGTGGATACGCTTTTTAATCAATTTATTGTATCCGTTGGCGGAAAACCGAGGCACTCAGTGATTTTAGATGAGATGTATTCACCCCACTTGAACCTCATTGCGGCATCTCCTGTTATTTGTCCTCCTGCTGATTTTCCATCGAATCACAGAATCACGGGGGTATGGCATCTTGCGTCGCCATCCTATATTCCCCCGACTGAACTGGTCAATTTTTTAGCAGAGGGTCCACCACCCGTTATTATTTCGTTCGGCTCCATGGGAGGCTCAAACGGACGTGAGACAACAGAAATCTTGATTGATGCTGTTAAAAAATCAAAGCAACGCGCGATCATCCAAGCCGGATGGGGACAACTCGGCACAGAAGATACTCCACCGGACATTTTCTGTACGGAGTATGTGCCACACCAGTGGCTATTTCCAAAGGGTCGCTGCGTTGTACACCACGGCGGAGCTGGAACAACAGCATCAGTGTGTCGTGCAAAAGTGCCGTCTGTTGTTGTAGCACACCATGCAGACCAACCGTATTGGGGAAAACGCCTGTCGGACTTAGGAGTGGCACCGAGGCACCTGCATCGCCGCAGCCTTACCGCCGAACGCTTGGCGAAACGGATCCAGCAAGCTCTGGAAACCCCGAAGATGACTGCGCGTGCGCGGGTTTTGGGAGAACAGATAGAAGCAGAAGACGGCTTGACAACAGCCGTTGATCTGATTGAATCTTTTTAAGGAACTGGAAAATGCTAAACTTGTTTGACTAGGACTTACGCACTTCCGCGGTAGGTGCGGTTTCCAACCGCACCGAATGCGTCCGAATAGATGAAATTTAGTGATTTTGCGTAAGTCCTGTTGACATTCCAATGCACGACAGAGAAGGCTTTATTGAAGCTTTAGAAAAACTTGACGCAAAAGCAACTGCTGTTGCGTGGGAGTTTTTGGAGCGTGAGATTCCCGGCGTTGCTGACGATGAAGCGTTCGACGGGCTGTGCTGGTTTGACATCGCCGAAGTAGAACTTGACTTAACCTTGAAAGAAATGGTGGCTCTAACAACTTTTGACTCTATAGGTATCAGTATTGACGCGATGGACATGCAGGGACGGGATCCGCTCAGTGACGTGCAGTATCTTCACAGTCTCTATGAATGGTGGGAGGTAATAGAAAAAGATCGCGAAACACTTGAGAACCTTTTTCAAAACAAAGCCGTTTCTGAAATACTTGAGGAAATACACACCGTTCTAAAAGTCTATAGTATCCCTTTTGGTAGCATAGAGAGCGTTCACAGGTTCTGTGAAAACGCAATGCGGGAAGCGATGGATGCGTGGTTAAAAGACGAGAAGCGTTAAACCCTCTCCACTTCAATGTTGTTTCTTCTATTTACGCAATTTGCGTAAGTCCTGATTAAAAACCTTTGATAAAAAATGCTGAAGAAAATTCTCGTCTTTAGTTTCAGTTTCATTGGCGATGCAGTCCTATCCACTGCTGTTATCCAGCCACTGAGAAGACACTTCCCAGATGCCTATATCACCTTCCTTGTCGGATCGCGAGCATTTGATCTCCTTGCTACTGATCCCAACATCGACGCGACTGCTGTTTACGACAACCGAGGTGAACACGCCGGTTGGAAAGGGAGACTACGTCTCATAAAAACCCTACGACGTGGCAAGTTTGACCTCGTTGTCAACTTGCGGGACAGCCTCATGGCATGGTGTATCGGTGCGGAACATTGGGGGATGGCACACAGTGACAGCAACCGCCACGCTGTCACTCGATATCTGGAAGTGCTTCAGAGGCAAGGCGTTGACACAACGGATGCGTCCCCATACTTACAGTTGACTGAAACGGAATATGTCAATGCACGCCACTTTCTTGCCGAAGCAGGTCAGACATCAGAACAATTGTTAATTGGTATTCATCCAGGTGGGAATTGGGATTACAAGTTGTGGGATGCAAAGAATTACGCGACTGCCGCGAGTATTTTAGCTGAGAAACTAAACGCAACGATTTTACTCTTTGCCGGTCCAAACGAAAGCGAACTTCAAGCGAACGTCGCAGAAATGATGGATGTCCCGCCGATTCTTGTCCACACTGACGATCTTCGGCATCTCGCGGCATTAATCTCGGTATGCGACGTGTATATCGGAAACGACACGGGACCAATGCATATTGCTGCTGCTGTGAGGACACCTGTCGTCGCGCTTTTCGGCTCAACGAATCACATTCGGAGCGGTCCCTACGGAGACAAACGGACGGTTGTACAGAGTGGGATAAATTTGGGTTGCAATCCGTGTCATCCGGGGAGGCATCCCGGAAGGTGCGGTGCTGGTAGTTGTGCAGTGATTGCGGGGATTACGGTGGAACAGGTATTAGTCGCAGTTGAGCATTACGCCTCTTCAATCTCACCATCAATCCAGTAACATTGTGTGTCAGATCTTTTTCCATTGCAGTCGTAGGCTATTTAGCACAACAGATACACTGCTAAACGCCATCGCAAACGCTGCAAGCATCGGATGTAGTTCTCGAAACATCATAGGTACGAAAGATAGCGGGTAAAGCGCACCCGCGGCGACTGGAATTAAAAGGACATTGTAGAAGAAGGCCCAGAAAAGGTTCTGTTTAATCGTGCGCATCGTCGAGCGGCTGAGCCGAATTGCATCGGCGAGTCCACGCAAATCGCTGTGCATGAGCGTCACGTGTGCTGTTTCTCTGGCAATATCGGTCCCTGTGCCGAGTGAAATTCCGATATCGGCTTGTGCCAATGCTGGGGTATCGTTGATACCGTCACCTACCATCGCGACGAGTCCACTATTCTCTGATTGTAACTTTTTAACGGCTGCTGCTTTATCTTCAGGTTTGAGTTCTGCCATGACATCGCCGATTCGCGTAGCCTTGGCAATCGCATTAGCCGTAACACGGTTATCCCCTGTCATCATTGTTACAGTACATCCAAGTTCGTAGAGTTCCGAGACTGCAGCTTGTGCCTCAGATCTCAATGTGTCTGCAACCGCCAGAAGTCCAACAACTCGCCCATCAACGGCAATCCATAGGATGGTTTTCGCCTCGGTTTGTAGACGTTCTGCGTCCTCTTCAAATCTCCTTGTCGGAGTGTTGTGCTGTTGAATTAAGGATAAATTGCCGATGATGACACTATTTTCACCGACCTGTGCCGTGATACCGTGTCCAGTGACGGCTTCAAACTGACTCGGTGTAGCGATATCCAGTCCACGTTCCTTAGCCGCTTGGACAACCGCCTTTCCGATAGGGTGTTCACTACCAAGTTCCGCAGCAGCGGATAGTTGTAGAAGTTCTGATTCGTCTTCATCCGTGAGAATATCCGTAAGCGTGAGTTTTCCCTCTGTCAAGGTGCCTGTCTTATCGAGGACAATTGTGGTTAACTCTCCAGCGCGCTCAAGTGCCTCACCGTTTCGGAAGAGGATACCGCGCTGCGCACCAATACCGGTTCCCATCATAACGGCAGTTGGCGTGGCAAGTCCCAATGCACAAGGGCAAGCTGTGACAAGAATCGCAACTAAACGGAGCATTGCTGGGGTGAATCCTTCTCCGATGAGGAACCACCATACGAGAAACGTCACAACGGCAATCCCGCTGACGACAGGCACAAACACATTTGTGACCGCATCGGCGGCGCGTTGGATAGGAGGTTTGCTCTGTTGTGTTGTATGTACCAATTGGACAAGACGGGTAAGTGCCGTTTCTGTCCCGATATGTGTCGCTTCCATTGTGAGCATTCCACTCTGGTTCATCGTCGCTACGGTCACAGGGTCGCCGGGTCCTTTATCTACGGGCAGACTTTCTCCGGTAAAGACGCTTTCATCAATGGCACTTTTGCCGCTGCGCACCACACCATCAACAGGAATACTTTCGCCGGGACGTACAAGAAGGACATCTCCTACGCCGACCTGTTCAATAGGAATGTGCTGTTCTTCGCCGTTTTCTAAGCGGCACGCTATTTTAGGGGAAAGTTGAGGAAGTTTTTTGAGGGCTGCGTTTATTTTACCTTTGGCACGTGCTTCAAGAAGTTTCCCTAACTTAATCAATGTAATGATAACAGCGGCAGTCTCAAAATAGACGTGAGTCCCGAAGCGCGCTCCCTCGCCCATCCCTAATGCGATCGTTACAGTGAGGCTATAGAGAAACGCCACAGATGAACCCATAGCGACAAGGACATCCATATTGGCAGATCGGTTGCGTAAGGCTTTAAATCCGCCAATGTAATAGTCCCAAGCAACATAACCCTGCACAGGTAACGCTAAACCAAACATGAGCCAGTTAACCCAGTTTGCTGATGCCCACGCGCCTAACAGGTTCATATCTCTACCCATGCTGATCAGGAAAAGTGGGAGCGTGAAGATGACCCCGACGATGAATTGCATCTTTTGGCGTCGGAACTCCTTAGCGCGAGCTGCGTCTTCTTCGTCCGCATCAACTACGTCAAAACCGAGATCTCGGATCTTGTCGACGATGGCTTCCTCGCTGAGCGTGGATGCATCAAAGGTAACAGCGGCATATTCAGTGGCGAGGCTGACCTCTGCGGCAAGGATACCATCCATCTTTTTAAGATGACGTGTGATGGTGCTTGCACAGTTTTCGCAGTGCATCCCTGTGATGGGAAGGTTAAGTTGGTATTCCATTTTCATTGGTTCTCCGTCAGGGAAAGTCGGGAATCGGAGTTCCCTCCTACAGAAATTCCGACCCTCTCTGGCACTTAAAAAGTCACTTTACCAATTTTAGCACATTGCAGACAAGGGATGCAAGGACAGGATACAATGGGTAAAAGTCTTTCAACTATCCTAAATGGACAGGTAGACCCGTTTCAAGAGACTCATTGGCAGCGATGGACAAAATAGCAGTTTTAGCGGCATCGGAATAAGGGGATCGGATTGCACTGCCATCACCTGTGCGGACTGCCTGAATAAAAGTGCTGTCCATGTCAATTGTGCAATTGTTTTTCGGATTCCACGTAGTCGTCTCATCAGCAGTGGAGAGCACAAGGGCACTACGGAGATGGTATTCAAGCGAACCGTCCTCACAGAAAATGTCTAAGCCGGAACGTCGCATCCCATTCGTCGTGAAGCAGGCGGAAAACATAATACCGAAGACTCCACTCTCAAATTGCAATGAAACGGCAGATGCTTCCTCAATATCGTAATCGGCATTTGGGATCATATCATTGCGTGCGACAGCGTAGACCGTTTTAACTTCACCGAAGAGGTACCTCGCCATATCAAATTCGTGTGTCGTCTGTTCCGTGTGCTGTCCACCGGATTTCGCCTTCTCGCGCCACCATCCACCCGGCATACCACCCATCCAGTAGCCCATGAAGAACCCGACGCGTCGAGAAGCGAGAAGTTCCTGCGCCTTGTCGATAATATCAAGGTAGCGTTCCTGATACCCAGTAGCAGTGATGATCCCTTTCTCTTCGACTTCAGCCGCGATCTCTTTTGCTTCGTCGGCATCCATGTGCACCGGTTTCTCTACAAACATCGGCAGTCCGGCAGCAACGACCGCGCGCTCGGGTGCCCCGTGGGCAAACGGCGGAATTGAGATATAAACGGCATCCAATTCCTCACTCGCGAGCATCTGATTATAATCCCCATAGGCTTTACCACCGTATTGGGTAACAGCCTGCTCCGCTTTCTCCACTACAATATCACAAAAGGCAACGAATTTTGTGCCGCCAATCTCGGTTAACTCGCGCAAGTGGCGATTCATGTTGCCACCTGTGCCGATAAAGCCTAATCTAACGTCTGACATAACTTCCTCTTTTTCGTTTCTCTTAAGACTTATGCAAAATCCCTTGCTTTGTATTTCGGCAAGGGAAAAACAAAAGTGTGGAAGACCGAGGAATCAACCTTCTATCTTTCCACACTTCAATTTAATATCTATCGGTATTATATTGGCTATCAGGTGTTCGCTATGCTCACTGCCGACTGTCGGTTAAGAGGTTTTCATTTAGCAAAGGTTTCCCCTTGTGACTGATGGAACCGATTGCTGACGGCTGATAGTCATTCTTCTGACTGCGATTAAAAAACAGAATTCTGTGCTGGATTCAGCATAAGCGAGGGCAGAATACCGATAAGCAATACACCAATCGCCGCGAGGACCAACCCCACAACAAGTGTGCCCGGATACGACGCGAACGGCAATTCCTCTTCTGGTTCACGCATATACATCGTCACAACAACACGGAGATAGTAGAACGCCGATATTGCAGTGTTGATGGCGCCGACAATAACAAGCCAGATATGTCCTGCCTGAACTGCAGATTTGAAAATATAGAATTTTCCAACGAACCCAGCAGTCGGCGGAAAACCGGCGAGTGACAAAAGCATGATCGTCATAAACATAGCAAGTAACGGTTTTCGGAGACCAAGTCCTGCGTAATCGGAAATCATAAGACTCTCGCCATCGTCTGTTTTCGCCAAGATGACCGCACCGAATGCACCAATATTCATCACACAGTAAACGAGCAGATACAGCATCGCGCTGGAGATCCCATCGTTATTTGCAGCCGCCAAGCCTATTAGGACGTAACCCGCGTGGGCAATACTCGAATAAGCGAGCATCCGTTTTATGCTTGTCTGCGCAATCGCGATGACATTTCCAACCGTCATCGTTAACATCGCCAACACTATGACAACGCCACTCCATTCGACTTGCAAATTTGGTAATGCTTCCATGAAAATTCTGAGGAACGCCGCAAACCCAGCCGCCTTTGGTCCGGCGGAGATAAACGCTGCTATCGTTGTGGGCGCGCCTTCGTAAACATCAGGTGCCCATTGATGGAACGGAACAATGGCGACCTTAAATCCGAATCCGACAATAAGAAGGAACATTCCTGCTAACAACAGTGGCGATTTATTCTCGGTAGTAATTGCTTCAGCGATTGCGGGGACATTCGTCGTTCCGGCACCCCCGTAAATAAGGGCGATCCCGTAGAGGAAGAACGCGCTTGCAAATGCACCGAGCAATAGATATTTCATCCCCGCCTCACTTGAAGCAGGGTTATCTCGAAAATAACCTGCCAATACATACAACGATAATGACATCAGTTCCAATCCGAGGAAGACGATAATCAACTCATTGCCTGCAGCCATCAACATCATGCCAAGCGTCGCCAGCAGAATAAGTAGGTAATAAGGACCCTGCTTTCTATCATCCTTGCCCAAATAACTCATCGAGATCAAAACGACCAAAATCGTCGAAACAAGGAAAATAGTGTTGAAGAAGAGAGAGAAATTATCCACCTTGAACATATCGTTGAACTGGGTGCCAACTGTGCCTGCTTGATGCATCTGGATAGAGACCCATAGCGCGATTCCAGCTCCAACGATCGTCATCCAGCCGAGAATCGATTTTGAAATGGAGTCAAACAGATCAAAAACGAGGACGATGAGCAACGTTAAAGCGATAACCAGCTCCGGCATCAGTAACTGCCAGTTAATCTCTATTGGCATTTAAAACCTCCTTTTGTAGTCTTAAGTGCGTTAGCGCAGGAACACAAGCGTCACAATCACAAAGAGCGGGACTAAAATTACCACCGACCAGAGCATATATCCAAAGAAACTCGGCATGCGGATACCGCTTTGTTCCGCGATTGCCTTCACCATGAAATTGGGGGCATTGCCGATATAGGTATTTGCACCCATAAACACCGCTCCAACAGAAATAGCCGTTAGCAATTTGACGAACTCTAAGTGCTCGGGACCTGTCAATTGTCCAGACAAAATTTCCGGTATTACGGCTTCAGTGAGATGCAATTTTCCGAGTGCTGTGTTGAAAAAGGTCAGATAAGTCGGGGCATTATCTAAGAAACTCGACAGAATACCCGTTATCCAGAAATAGTGCATCGGTTCTTTTATCGCCCCAATTAACCCACGTAACGCGCCGTTTTCACCGGCTTTCAGAATCGCTAACGCCGGAATAATGGTCATAAAAATGCCAGCGAACACCTTTGCAACCTCTTCAATTGGCTCCCACGAAAATTCGTTCGCCTGACGCAACTCACCCGTAAAGGGTGTGAATCTGAGAGATAACAGCCCCATGACGACAATCAACACATCGCGTGCAATATTCTGCCAGTATACATGCACACCAAAGATATTGACTTCTCCCCACTTGAAACTGCCGCTCATTAAGACAGCAACGACGATGCCGAGGAGGAAGACGAGGTTGAAAAGTCCGTCTACACGGATTGGTTCGTTGGTACCATCGTCTGGCACAACACCACCTTCCCGTTTAAACATGAATGTGTCTAATACAAAGAACAGCACAATTAGGATAATGCTAATAAACAGCATGTGAGGGAAAAGAGCCGTCGTCGTCCAGAAGAAAGGCACGTTGTGCAAGAATCCCAAAAACAGCGGTGGATCGCCTAACGGTGTTAAAGAACCACCGATGTTACTCACGAGAAAGATGAAGAAGACAATCAGATGAATCTTGTTCTGCCGATATGCGTTTGCTCGAATGAGGGGGCGGATGAGGAGCATTGACGCGCCTGTTGTGCCTACCCACGAGGCGATGGCGGTCCCGATAAGCAGTAAGAGCGTGTTAACTAATGGTGTCCCACGCAATGTACCACGTACGAGAATCCCACCCGCTACCGTGAACAAGCCCCACAACAGGATAATGAACGGGATATAGTCTATCAGGTAGATATGCAGAATGTCGTAAAACGCTTCTCCTCGAAACGCTATGAGATACGGAAGTGCGAAGGCTAACGCCCAAACCAATGACATTTTTCCGCCGTGGTGGACCAGAAAATGGGAATCCAACACAAGTGGGAAAATCGCAATAGAGAGGAGTATACCCACAAACGGAATGATACTCCAAATAGGCAATTTCGCACCGTCTACTCCATGACCGTGGTGTGCGTCATCTGCGCCGAAGGCTTCCATTGAAACCGACAGCATAAGTCCCAAAATCACACAAAGAATAAGTCCTGATGCAAGTTTAAACTTCACTTACTTCGTCTCTGCCTCCTTTTCAATCTTTTTATGTTGGACACGCTGTGTTCCCTGTAGAGCGAGTTCGGTGTCTTGTAGTATTTGTTCTCCCGAACGCCCCATAGTCGCTTCGGTTTGCACCTGCGTTACGACAAGACCTACTGATTTCTCCATCTTACTCAGGAAAGGTTTTGGATAAACGCCGATCCAGACGATGAACAGTAGTATTGGAAGCATCACAACGATCTCGCGTGCGTTCAGATCGGGCAAAGCTTCATTTGTCTTATCCAGTGTCCCAAACATCACCCGTTGGAACATCCACAGCATATACACGGCTGCCAGAATTACACCTGCTGTTGCTATCACTACATATATCTTTGAGAAAGCTCCCTGAACAAAACTGCCGAGCAGTATCATATATTCGCCAACGAATCCATTCAAACCCGGTAGCCCAATTGACGATAATGTCACAACCATAAAAATCGTAGCAAAGATCGGCATTCGCTTCGCCAACCCCCCGAAATCTACAATCATTCTGCTGTGTCGTCGTTCATAAATCATTCCGACCAAAAGGAACAACGCGCCTGTGCTCAAGCCATGATTAATCATTTGCAAGACGCTTCCTTGAATACCAGCGGGATTTTTTGAAAATAACCCTAACACTACAAAACCGAGGTGACTCACACTGGAATATGCGACCAGTTTTTTCAGGTCCGGTTGAACCATCGCCACCAATGCGCCGTAAATGATGCCAATTACAGCCAGCGGTACTATCAATGGAGTGAATTCAGTCGCTGCATCGGGAAAAAGTGGTAGACAAAACCGGATGATCCCATAGGTACCCATCTTTAGCAGCACCCCAGCAAGGATTACACTTCCGACTGTGGGGGCTTCAACGTGGGCATCTGGTAGCCACGTATGGAAAGGAAAAAGCGGGACCTTAATGGCAAATGCAATGAAAAACGCAAGGAATAATAGATTTGAATGTTCAAATGGACCGCTGAGCGTCGTGAGGTCGAAACTATTATTGTTTTGGAAATACAGTGCCAAAATGCCAACAAGCATTAGTGCACTGCCCGCCATTGTATAAAGAACGAACTTCACAGTTGCATAAATTCGACGTTCTCCGCCCCAAATACCGATGAGGAAGTACATCGGAATCAACATTGACTCCCAAAATACAAAGAAGAGGAACAGATCCAAAGCACAGAAAACGCCCAACATCCCAGTCTCAAGAGCGAGGAGGGACATCATAAAACCGCTTAGCCCTTTGTCGATTGAGTTCCATGCAGCAAGGATACACACCGGTGTCAGGAAAGTTGTAAGCAACACTAACCATAGCGAAATACCATCGATGCCGATGTGGTAACTTGTACCTAAACCGGGAATCCATGCCTGCTGTGTGACGTTTTGGAACGTTCCAGTCGTTGCGTCAAACCCGGTGTAAAGTCCCAACGAAACAATAAACGTCAGGAGTCCAATGACAAGTGCAATGCCTTTGACAGCGGATGCACCGAGTCCTCTGAGCAACGCGATCGCTATCACGCCGAGCAGTGGTAAAAAGATGACTATCGAAAGTAACAAGGAAACCTCCTTTAGGGTATCTTAACTTCCGTCGATAGGCACAACCTACCGATCGCGATTTCCTCTTAAAAGGAATAAATTACCGCCAGAACCAAGGATAAAGCCAATACCGCATCCTATTTTCTTCTTGCTGCCCCAATTCGCGGCGGCGTTTCGAGAAACTGTCTGCGGGTATTTTATTTTTCCACCAAGTTCTTAACTTACGGTTGAAGGTGGAAATATCTTTATCTGATCTTCCACAGTTGTCCAGAACCCACGCACCCAGCCTGACATCATTGTCAATTTGCACAGCCGCTTCCTGAAAAGCCTCTGCTGAGATGCCGAGGAAGGATAAAATCACCATATCTTGTTTGGAATCAGCACCGTATTTATAACGTCCGATTTCTCCAGCGTGGGCAACTCGCGCTTTATCTGTCAACCTTGCGACCCCACAGATCCCGGCAACTTCTTTGTTGAGCATATCCCGCGGTCGAAAAGTTTTCTGTTTCATTTTCTTCCTCCATCAGTGTTCCTCAAAGAAGGAGGGTTCACATTTAAAATACAAACGGGCTACGTAAAAAACAGATAGTATGCGAGGAATAACACAATTCCGAAAACCATTGATACAATATAGACTTGGACAAGTCCTGTCTGGAGGCGGCGCAACGTCCCACCAATAAATCGGATAATAGACCCCACACCGTTGACGATTCCATCAATAATGCCGTTATCTACAATCCGCCAGAGCAGGTAATGGGAACCGTTTTTAATCGGTTGCACGATCAGGGCGTTATACACTTCATCAACATAATACTTGTTCGCAAGAAGCTTATGGAGTGCATTGGTAGGTTCGTCAGACGGTGTTTTTTCTCGGTAGCGCGACCATGCGAACGCAATACCTGCCAAACCGACTACAGATGAAATCGCCATGAACAAGATCACATTACCCGATGCCTCATGGTGCGCCTCTGGAAAAACACCCTTCGTGAAGTGATGGAACCAACTATCATGTCCACCCCATCCCAATAGTAAGCCGATTAAAGCAGAAGGAATCGCCAGAATTGCCAACGGTACCCACATGATTGGTGGCGATTCGTGCAGATGCGAAGCAACATCGGAGTCAACACGAGATTCACCATAAAATGTCACGAAAATCAGACGGAACATATAAAACGCCGTTAAGAACGCCGTGACTAAACCGATGGCGTAAATAATAGGCGAACTCCCCCAGGCACTGTGCAAGATTTCATCTTTGCTCCAGAAACCGCTTAGAAACGGAAATCCGGCAATGGCAAGTGCCCCCACTAAAAAGGTCCAATGTGTTATCGGCATTTTTGACCTTAAACCGCCCATCTTCCGCATATCCAATTCATTCGCCATCGCGTGCATCACACTACCAGCGGTGAGGAACATCAGCCCTTTAAAGAAGGCGTGCGTTACTAAATGGAAAACGCCAGATGCATAAGCTCCAACGCCAACACCGAGAAACATATACCCGAGTTGACTCACGGTGGAATAGGCGAGGATGCGTTTTATATCGTTCTGGGTAAGTGCTATCGTTGCCGCGAAGAACGCAGTCAAAACGCCGATCCAAGCGACCACTTCGCCGGTATGTGCTATATTGTAAAGCACAGCCGAGCGTGCTATCATATAGACACCCGCCGTCACCATTGTCGCAGCGTGAATCAAGGCACTGACAGGGGTGGGACCTTCCATTGCGTCCGGAAGCCATACATAGAGCGGAATCTGCGCCGATTTACCTATCGCGCCAACGAAAAGTAGCAAGGTCGCTATAACGAGGGTACTCGCACCAAAAACTTTCTGGAAATTATCCGCCTCAGCGGCATCAAATATCGATGTGAAATCAAGGGTTCCAAACGCAGCAAACAGGGTAAACATCCCCAACAGGAATCCGAAATCACCGATCCGGTTCACGATGAACGCCTTTTTCCCCGCATCTGTCGCCGTTTGCTTTTCATACCAGAATCCTATGAGGAGATATGAGCAGAGTCCAACGCCTTCCCACCCAACGAACATCATCAGATAGTTGTTTCCGAGGACCAAGATTAGCATGGCAAAGATGAACAGGTTCAGATAGGCAAAATAGCGTGTATATCCTTCATCACCATGCATATAGCCGATCGAATAGACGTGGATAAGAAACCCAACACCTGTAATCACTAACAACATTACTGACGTTAGCGCGTCCACACGGAACCCGATGTTGAAAGCGAACGACTCGCCTGTAATCCATTCATACAGCGTTTCATCGAATGGAGCAGCACCGCCGTGCAAACTGGCAAAAGCGATAATCGAACAGACTAAAGACACAAGCACCACAAGCGAACCTATCCAGCCGCTGAGTTGCTCGTTACCTTTTAGCCCCTTATTTTCTGCAAGTCCTAATAACCCGTTAATCAGGAACCCAACAAGTGGGGCAACTAACAGGATAACAATTAATTCTATTGTCATTTTTTATCCTTCTATTGGTTCTCAGAATCTTCTTTAACTGATAACCGATAACCAATTTTGCTTAGCCCTTCAACGAATTAACTTCATCCACATTAACCGTCTGTCGATGTTTGAAGACACTGACAATAATTGCGAGCCCAATCGCGACTTCAGCAGCAGCGACAGTCATTACAAAAAAAACGAACACCTGTCCCGTTGCTTCACCGAGGCTACGACTGATAGCTACAAAGGCGAGATTCGCCGCATTCAGCATCAATTCAATACACATAAAGATGATAATGGCGTTCCTGCGGATGAGGACCCCGATGACTCCGGTTGTAAACAAGAGCGCACTCAATATGAGATAATATTCTAACGACATTTTTTTAACTTTCCTTGCGGTTAAACGACATGGGTTTGGACTTTAACGTGCCTTTCTCAAATCCGCCCTCCACTACGTTACGGGCTATATGCTTTGAACATCAAGATTTAATTCTTCTTGCGGGTTAACCAACGTCGGCTACGTTTTTGACGCTATGACGGTAAACATCTCATCTACTGATTACTGACTTAACTCTCTTCTTGACTATCGCGTTTTACCAAGACGATAACACCAATCAATGCCGCCAACAAGATAAGCGAGGTAACCTCAAACGGTAAGAGGTACTTGCTGAACAAGAGTTCACCAATGTCATAAGTGGTTGTCGTTACCGCTGCCGCCGTAGATTCTGCCGATGCCACTGCGGTGTCGTTGAGCGAATTCACTGCGATATAGATGCCTTCAGCGGCAAAGAGAATGCCTAAGATAATAGCGAATCCCTTCAGCTTCCCTCCAAGAGCCCCTTTCACCGAGAGTGTACCCAAGTTCAGAAGCATAATTACAAAGAGAAATAGGACCATGATCGCGCCGGCATAGACAATTACTTGTACAGCCGCAACAAAGTGTGCGCCCAGTAGGATAAAAAGCCCTGCTTGCGCAAAAAATGTTACAATAAGCGAAAGCGCGCTATAAATCGGATGTCGAAACGAGATTACAGCAATCGCGCCAATCAGCGAGACCGCTCCAAAGAGAATAAATAGAATCTGTTCTGCATTCATCAGCCTGCCTCCTATTCTATTGCGTCAAGAGCGGTTGGGGTGAGTTGATTGTCGCTATCCTGGATTGTCGGCTTAGGTGTCTTCATTACAAGGAGTCCTGCGACAATAGATGCAACAATAAACGCGGAGACCACATTGCCGATCCCTACGATCAGACGAGAGCCAGTCGTTATCCATAAAGTGCCGGTTACGACGATTGAAGACAAGGCGACAGGCATTAGGAATTTCCAACCGAAATTCATAAGTTGGTCATAGCGGAACCGAGGAAGCGTCCATCGCACCCAGATAAATACAAATAGGAAAATCGCTGTTTTGACAAAAAAGATACCGAACGAGATAAGTCCGCTCCATACAGGACCACCCATATTTTCTAAACCGAAGAAATGCCATCCACCTAAAAAGAGTGTCACCACCACAGTGGATCCAACAATCATGTTCATGTATTCCGCCATGAAAAACATAGCAAATTTCATGCTACTGTATTCGGTATGATAGCCTGCGACAAGCTCCTGTTCCGCTTCAGCGAGATCAAAAGGTAATCGATTTGTTTCCGCAAACATCGCTGTTGTAAATGCCAGAAATGCGGGGAAATGAATCAGGAAATTCCACTCCCACGGGTATGCGCCTTGCGCCTTGGCAATCTCACGAAGACTGAGAGAACTCGTTAGCATCAAGATGCCAATAATTGCCAAGCCGAGCGTTAGTTCGTAACTAATCATCTGTGCAGATGAACGCAAACCGCCCAAAAGCGAATATTTGTTATTAGATGCCCATGCCCCAAGCACGACCCCGTAAACGCCGAGGGACGTTACCGCCAAAATATACAGAACACCGATGTTGATATCTGCGATCTGGAGTGGTATTTCGTGTCCCAATATCGTGATAGCACTTCCAAATGGCACGACCGCAATCGTAACCATCGCAGGCACCAAGAGCATCGCGGGAGCAAGCACATAGAGCGGCTTGTCTACGTGATCTGGAATAATATCTTCTTTAAAGAGGAACTTTAACCCGTCAGCAATTGGTTGTAGAATCCCTTGGAAACCGACGCGATTCGGTCCCAGCCGATCCTGCATCCACCCACTCACCCGACGTTCTGACCAAATCATTGCCATCACACCAATAAGCAGGAGATGTACGATGATGAGAATCTTGCCGATTGAACTGAGGATTAAAACGAGAAGTTGTGAATTTTCCATTTTTTTACTATTCCTTGCGGAGAAAGGACATGGGTGCTGACTCTAACGCGCCTCCCCATATCCGCCTGCGCCTGCTTCGCAGTGAGAATGCAGGCTACAATTTGGTTTTAATGTTTCCAAAAACCAAGCTTTTTACTAATCACTGTCTGCTAACTTAATCCCCGCATCTCCAATTTTTTGATGCGTTGCATCTGCATACTCAGGGACCTCCTCTGCAATTGCCAAGGCAATCTCACCGGCAAAGTGATAATTCATCTCACCGCCCAACTGCTTGGCAAGCTGCTGCGTAATTTCCCAATCCACACGCGCTTCACCCGGTGGGTCAATCGCCTTACGAATCCGCTGCACCCAACCTGTCGAATTAGTGAAGGTGCCATCTTTCTCGGCGAAGGTTGTTCCCGGTAGAACCACATCTGCCAACTGTGTGGCTTCTGAAGGCAAAACATCTTGCACAATAAGGAAATCAACACTCTCCAACGCCGCTTTTTCAGCATCTTCAAGAGGACGTTCCGGTCCACCACTCACGAGGTAAACGACTTTCGCACCCGATACCTTCTCCCAAAGCGCATCACCCTCTAAAACGACGTTACCATTCGCAGAACCGAGTATCGTTCGCGCCCCTGCCGTGTTAGGATTCTTGTCGGCTTCAATTGTAAATTGTGGAAACTTGTGTTCTTCACCGGTCAGCTGCCCAAAGAGTCCCAACTGCGTTGTTTTCAGCACATCATGTGCGAACTGTTGTAAAACGTAGTTGTCTTCATTTGTACCCTGTGCAGAACCGATAACAACAATGTCCTCAGTTTCCATTTCCGACAATTTTTCTGTAATTACTGCTAAGGCATCTCTCCAATGCGTTGGAGTGAGTTCCTCATCAACCCGTTTAAGTGGAAGTTGGAGTCGGTCATCGCTGTTCACATAGTGGTAACCGAGGCGACCATCGTCACACATCCAATGTTGGTTAATATCTTCGTGGAAGCGGGGCTTGATCCTGTACACACCATCGGCTTTATATTCTACGGTGATATTGCAACCGACACTACATCCTGAACAAACGCTGTCCGCTTTCTCTAAAAACCAAGGACGAGACTTGAACAAGAAATCTTTGCTAATCAATGCCCCAACAGGACAAATATCAACAACATTCCCTGCCAATTTGTTATCCAGCAGTTGCAAAGGGACACCCTCATGACTTCTTGGAATATCAATTTCGTCGTGGGAGCCGCGGTGGACTAAGCCTAATTCGCCCGTCCCAGATACCTCATCCGCAAATCGGATACACCGGGTGCAGACAACGCAGCGCGTTGCGTAAAGCAGCACATCGGGTCCTAAGTCTTTCTTAGGTGGAACATTTTTGACCTCAAGATAACGACTCTTATCGTGTCCGTGTCGATGTGAGTAGTCTTGCAGGTCACACTCACCAGCCTGATCACAGACAGGACAATCAAGGGGGTGATGCACAAGCAGAAATTCCAATATGTCCGCGCGTGCCTTTTTGACGCGCTCACTGTCTGTGCGGACAATAAAGTCGTATTTTCCATCCAGTTTCCTATCGGGCGGTGCTGTTCTAAGCACTGTCGTACACCCCGTTGCAAGCTGCCGATCAGGGACGATCGCACCAGCAGGTGGAAAAAAAACGTGCGGCTCAACGAGACACATTCTGCAATTGGCAGGTCGACTCAACCCTGGGTGATAACAGTAGTGAGGGACTTCAATGCCATGTTCTCTTGCCGCCTCGACTACATTCGTTCCATCTTCAACCTCTATTTCAAGGTCGTTCAGTTTAACAAATGCCATTTATTAATTTTCCTTTAAAAATCCTACAGGTCAGCGAACTCCTTCGGAACAAACCGCTGTTGATACGCGTAATTTTCCTCCGGTGGGACGGTCGCCTCAGCAACAGGTAGGGTGACAAGCTTACCTTCTCGGATAGTGGCTTCAAATTCGGGTCGGAACTTACGCATATAACTCACGGCGGGCCAGGAAACTGCGATGCCAAAGACACAAATCGTATTCCACGTCATTGTATCCACATTCGCAATATTATTGGCGACACTTTCCAGCAAATCTAAGTCTTCGTAGATTTCTTCTGTCTCACCGGTATCGCCCCATCTACCATTTTCAGCGACCCCGAATTTGGGACGTGTCATAGTGTCTTTTCGTCCGTTTCCGTCGGCAATGCGCTGGACAATATCCCGCACCCACGGAGTTCCCCAGCGGCACGGTGTACACTGTCCACAAGATTCATGGGCGTAGAACTTCATGATATTGAGCAAGCAATCGACGATATTCCGAGTCTCGTTCATAACAATGATACCGCCGGAACCGAGCATCGACTTAGCAAGCGTGAGCGAAGTAAAATCAAGTCGCGTATCCAACTCATAGTGTGTTAAAATCGGTGCGGAACTACCACCTGGGATAACTGCCTTTACCTCTTCCCCGCGCAGGCCACCCGCGACCTCAATGAGTTCTGAACATGTCAAGCCGAGATCAAGTTCATAAACACCCGGTTCGTTAACATCACCACTGATGCAATAAAGCTTCGTGCCCGTGTTGGGATCGGGTGTCGGCGGATTAGCTCGCGTATCGGCATACGTCGGTCCCATCTGGGTGTACCACTCAACGCCGTTGCCAACGATGAAAGGTAGGTTGCACAGGGTCTCAACATTCTGTACGACGGTTGGCTTCCCAAACACACCCTCAACAGCAGGAAACGGAGGTTTGTTTCGAGGTTGCCCACGTTTGCCTTCAAGAGATTCAATGAGTCCTGTCTCCTCGCCACAGATATAGGCACCGGCTCCTGGGTGTGAATAGATGTCAATGTTGAGTCCTGTACCACGAATGTCTTTGCCGAGGTATCCCTTTTCGTATGCCTCCTTGATAGCAGCATCCAACATTTTTTTCCCAAGGGTGAATTCACCCCGAATGTAGATATAAGTTGTCTCAATGCCCATCGCATAGCAGCAAATCAGGATGCCTTCAATCAATAAGTGTGGATTCTTTTCCAAAACGTAGCGGTTACTGAACGTTCCTGGTTCACTTTCGTCAGCGTTGCAACAGAGGTAACACGGTTTTATATCTTTTGGAACGAAACTCCATTTCAAGCCCGTCGAGAATCCTGCACCACCTCTACCTTTCAACCCGGAATCCATCACCATTTTGGCAATATCGTCTGGTTGATATTCCGCAATTGCCTTTTCAAAGCGCGTGTAGCCGTCGTATTGCCGAAAAACATCGAACGTGTTAATATCAGGCACATCCAGATGCTCGTAGAGAATGCGTCTTTCTTGAACCATACTTTCTCCCCTACAAATTATCTAACTTTAGTATAGCAGTATAGCAAGTTTTAGCTTGCAAGCTTCGCCAAAAGTTCATCAACCTTTTCCGGTGTCAAATTTTTATACAAATCGTCATTCACCATGATAACAGGAGCGACATCGCACGAGGCGAGACATTCCACTTTCATGAGCGTGAACTTACCGTCAGCAGTTGTGCCTTTCGCGAGATTCGTTTCGGAAGCGATATCCATGTCCAACTTCGACTTAAGATGCTCCAAAACGCCCTTACAGTCTCGTAATGCACAGGGAAGGGTGTGGCATACCCGAATGACGTACTCTCCTACCGGCTCTTCAAAGAACATCGGATAGAAAGTAACGACATCCTTGACCTTCATCACAGTAACCTCAAGTTGCTCTGCGACATACTTCATGACAGCAGGACTAATGTAACCTGCCTGCCTCTGTGCGATATGGAGTGTCGGCAGCATCGCCGCTTCTTTAACGGGATACCGCCCTATCAACTCGTCGAATTCACGTTGGTTTTCTTCATTAAACGCGAAAGGCGTTTCAATTTGAATGAGTTCATCTGACATCTACGTTTTCCTTTATTGGGCCATCGACATTTAGCGAGAGCGAACTCCGGTTCGCGACTTCTGAATAAAATGGCAAAACATAAAACAAAACACCGCTAACTGGATCATAGAATACTTAGACTGCCGCTATGAACGCCTCCTGTACTTTGGGAGGTAGTTCAATAAAGATGAAATAGGATTCGGGATATAAATAGTCTTCCAAAGATTCATCAATGACTCGAAGATACCCCTCACAAGCCGCTTCCTCATCAGGCAGAATTTGGTAGAATTTTCGCTTCTCTATGTCTTCACAACCGCTGTTTTCGATGCAAAGCGCGAATTGGGTTTCTAATAGTTTCTTTTTCATTTAAAAATGTTACGATAGTGTAACATTTAGTGCACAAAAGATATTCGCCAGAGAACCCTCTAATTACAAGGGTTTATCGATGTTTTTTTATTTAATTTTCCACTGCAAAAAAATAATTTGGCGAAAAGTGTAACATTCTATGAATGCTTCGTAAATGGCCTCTCTTAACTTAAATTACCAAATATCGTCCTTCTTAGTAGTTGCCGTGAAACTGAATACGGTTGCCTTCCGGGTCGCGGATGTCGAAAATGGCGCGCCCATCCTCATTTTCAAGTTTTCGTAATCGCTTCCCTTTCGACTTCAGGTGCTGATGAACTGCACTGACGCTCTTAACGTGGAAGACCAGTTTTTGTCGACCCTCGTTCGGTTTGCTTGCGCTATGGAGACACAACTTGCAAGCACCTGTATCAAAGCGAAAAAAACGATGTTCTGGGAACGGCTGATCTTCCTCCGGTACTAATCCGACGACATCCCTATAGAATGCGATGACAGACTTCATATCCTTGACAAAAAGCATAATAGATCCGAGATGCATTTCCATTTCATTCCCCTTGAGGTAGTGTGCTGCGCTCTCTTCGTTCAACCCATCCTACTGTTATCTGTCTAATTCCCCAGCAATAACATTCAGACTTCCCAAAACAGCCACAGTATCAGAAACCATTCCGCCCTCCAACATGTGGGGGAGTGCTTGGAAGTGAAAGAAACTCGGTGGACGAATACGGATGCGATAAGCGGTTCCGCTGCCATCACTGACAATATAAAATCCGAGTTCGCCGTTCGGGGACTCGGTGGCACAATAATGCTCACCCGTTGGAGTTTCCACGCCGTGTCCGTCCATAACAACCTTAAAGTGATGGATTAATCCCTCAATATGTCCATACGCATCAGACTTATTCGGCATCGTAATCTTGTTATCTTCAAGGTTGACGGGTCCGTCAGGCATATTATCCAAGACTTGTGTAATGATACCACAACTCTGAATCATCTCTTCCATCCGGACAAGGTAGCGGTCGTATGCATCGCCGTTGGTTCCAACTGGCACATCAAATGTGACTTCATCGTAACTGGAATACGGTTCAGCCTTGCGTAGGTCATGCGCTACACCGGCGGCTCGGAGGCAGGGACCTGTTAACCCGTAGCTTATGGCATCCTCACCTGAAATGGAGCCGACCCCTTTCGTCCGATCCATCCAGATACGATTCCGCGTGAGGAGCGTATGCGTCTCCTTCAGTGCTTTTGGGAAGTTGCTGACGAATTGGCGTACATCTTCCTCGCACCCGACATAGAGGTCGCGAAGCACACCGCCAATACGCGTGTAACTGGTCGTCAACCGTGCTCCAGTCGTCTTTTCAAAGATACTATACAACTTCTCACGTTCGCGGAAACTATAGAGAAATACAGAGAATGCCCCTAAGTCCAACGCAGCAGTTCCCAACCATAAGAGGTGATCTGCGACTCGTGAAAGCTCCGCCATCAAAATACGGATGTATTGACACCGTTTTGGAACTTCAATGTCGAGCAACTGCTCAACAGCAAGCACATATCCGAAATTGTTAGACAACGGCGACAGATAGTTCATCCGGTCGGTTACAACAATGTACTGGTTGTAATCCAAGTGTTCACCGAGTTTCTCAAATCCGGTATGCAGGTAGCCGGCATGTGGTGTTGCCTTCAAAACGGATTCACCGTCAAGCTCCAACACGATACGGAGGGTTCCGTGCGTTGCCGGATGTTGCGGACCGAAGTTGAGAACCATCCTCTCACCTGTGGCGCGTTCCAGCCCACCTTGCATAAAATACTCCTTTTTTCTCAGCAGTCAGGTCAGATTTTTTTCAAAAAATCCTTTCAGCAATCAGCAAAGAGGTGTTTGCTTGGGTGTTTTCCTCGTTAAACAATAACCTCTTCTACCGACGGCTGATGGCTGATCGCTATTTTGTCTTACGCATTCTGTTTATCAAAATTAAAGCGTTCGCGCTCGCCACGTCCGCGGAGTGGATAATCCTTTCGGAGCGGGTGTCCTTCAAAATCGTCCGGCATCAATATACGGCTAAGATCGGGGTGTCCCTCAAAATTAATTCCGAACATGTCATAAGTTTCACGCTCTAACCAGTTCGCACCTTTCCACAATGCAGTAACAGATGGAATATTCAGGTCGTTTTCATGGACAGGGACTCTCACTCGGACGCGACACTGCCCCTGAAAGGAATACAACTGATAGACTACCATAAACCTCGCATAATCAAATTGCATTAATTCGGATTCCATCTGAGAATTGTCAACGGCAGTAACATCAACGAGAAAGGTATAGGCGAGTTCAGAATCTGTTTTCAGATACTCCAAAACAGCGTAAACCTGTTCTTTACGCACAACAATGACAACAGTACCACGTGTTTCATCCTGTGCCAAAAGAGCATCTGCGTAGTGTTCCTCTAATTTTTCAAGGACAAGAGGTTTCGACTGTTCTTCAACTTCTTTCTCTTCATTCATACGACTATCTCTACTCCCTTAGGTGAAGCACCACTGCTGATTTTCTGTTGCACCTGTAGCACTGCATCAATGAGATCTTCGGGGCGCGGTGGGCATCCGGGTATGTAGACATCTACAGGGATAAACTGATCAACACCTTGAATAAGTGTATAGGTATCAAACACACCGCCGCAGGAAGCGCATGCCCCCATCGAAATCACCCACTTTGGATCCGGCATCTGGTCATAGATACGTTTTAGTACCGGCATCATTTTGATGGAAATCCTACCGGAAACGATGAGCAGATCGGATTGACGGGGTGAAAAGCGGATCGCTTCAGAACCGAATCGAGAGAGGTCGAATTTGGAAGCCAAGGTCGCCATCATCTCAATTGCACAGCACGCTGTCCCGAACGGCATGGGCCACAACGAATTCTTGCGTCCCCAATTGACGACCTTATCAATGGTCGTTGTGATGATGTTCCCATCCGTCTGATCGGCATCTTGTCCAACAAAATCTAATCCCATGTTAAGCCTCCTTTCTTCCAAGCATAGATATAGCCAAGAAGAAGAATGCCGATAAATACCAGCATCTCAACTAAAATAAACAAACCACTCGTTTCAGAGAATTTCTTGAAGACCACTGCCCACGGGTAGAGGAACACCACTTCGATATCGAAGATGATAAAGAGCATCGCGATGAGGTCGAACCGGATCGTAAATCGTTGTCTCGCATCGCCAACTGGTTGGACACCAGATTCGTAAACGGAGAGTTTAACGCGGTTCGGGCGTTTGGGTCCAAGAATATGGGTTAGGGCGAGATTAATACCCGCAAAGAGGACTGCGAAGAGTCCCAGCAACAAGATTGGAAGATAATCTATTAACATTGTTTCTAATCTATTTAGTTTCCCTCACACATCTTAATAATGTAAAGCAAAGACAAATTGCGTTATTAAAGCACAATTTGGCATTGCAAACTTCGCCAAAGCTACAAGGTTAATGCCGATTCAGAAACACAATTTTCTAATATGCTTAATAGTTTCTCATATTTCAAAAACATTGTCAAGTTTTTTTTAGAAAAAAATGAAAATTGACGTATTTCCCTCAATCTGATATTATATCTTCATGCCGAAACTCAATCTCAAACCCAATCATAAGGCAATCCGAGACTATTATACCACGCTGCAGCATTACAAACAACACACGATCACACACGAAGGGGCGGTTAGCTCGCCTTTTGATACGCTACTGCAAGCCTGCGCGCAGCAGGTAAACGCCACACTTGTTCCGCAATATTCCATGCACACGGTAGCGGGAAACCGCATCGTCATTGACGGTGTAATCCTCGACGAATACGGACTCCCCTTTGCCTACTGGGAAGCGAAAGATATAGATGATAACCTCATCAAAGCCATCCAAGAAAAACGAGAGGCAGGCTATCCGCTCGACAATATCCTTTTTCAGAACCCTCAGCGTATCATCCTGTATCAGAACGGACAGGTCGCATTAGACCTCGACATCACCGAACCGGCGCGCCTGATTGCGGCACTCCAATATCTGTTCTCTTATGTCCCGCCTGCACTCAACAACTGGCAAACAGCCGTCACGGATTTCAGAGAACACGTACCGGACCTCGCAGGCGAGTTGAAAGAACTCATTGAACAACGCCGCGAAACCGATCCGGCGTTCAAAAAAGGGTTCACGGACTTTTATGAAACCTGTCGGATATCGATTAACCCAGATCTCTCACAAGATGCGGTTGAGGAGATGCTCATTCAACACATTCTCACCGAACGTATCTTCCGAACCGTTTTCAATCGATCGGATTTCACGCGTCGAAATATCATTGCACGCGAGATTGAAAATGTCAGCGATGCACTCATGCAGCACGCTGTGAGTCGGGACGCGTTTCTTGCGCCGCTTGACCGGTTCTACCTCGCTATTGAACAGGCGGCACTGCTCTGCAAAGACTTCTCTCAAAAACAGCACTTCCTCAACACGTTTTACGAGAAGTTCTTTCAAGGGTTCTCCGAAGATGTTGCGGATACACACGGCATCGTCTATACACCGCAACCGATCGTCGATTTCATGGTGAACAGCGTCGCACACATCTTGGAAACCGAGTTCGGTCGGTCGCTGTCGGATACCGGCGTGCATATCATCGATCCATTCGTCGGGACAGGAAATTTCATCGTCCGGCTCATGCAGGACATCCAAGGCACGGCATTAGAGGCAAAATACCGGCATGAGCTGCATTGCAACGAGGTAATGCTCCTGCCCTATTACATCGCCAGCCTGAACATCGAGCAGGAGTTCTTTGAACGGACGGGGACGTATCTGCCGTTTGAAGGGATCGCACTTGCGGACACCTTTGAGTTGCTTGAGCAGGACCAAGCGGAACTCTTCACGCGTGAAAACACAGAACGCGTGCAGAAACAGAAAGCAGCGGATATGTTCGTCGTTATCGGTAACCCCCCTTATAACATGGGGCAAGTCAACGACAGCGACAACAATAGAAACCGAAAATACGAGATAATGGATGCTCGGATTACGGAATCTTATGTTTCAGATTCCAAAGCGACACTCAAAACTGCCCTCTACGATCCCTACGTCAAAGCGTTCAGTTGGGCATCAGAACGAATTGGCAAGGAAGGGGTCGTCGCCTTTGTGACGAATAACGGCTTTCTTAGTGGTACAGCATTTGATGGCATGCGGAAACACCTCGCGCAGGACTTCAACGCAATTTACATTTTGGATCTGGGTGGAAATGTCCGTCAGAATCCGAAGTTATCAGGGACAACACACAACGTCTTTGGCATTCAGGTTGGAGTGAGCATTAATCTTTTCATCAAGAGAAGTGAGGAGCGAATAGATGCGAAACCAGTCGAAATTTTTTATGCAGATGTTGATGAATTTTGGCGGAAGGAAGAGAAGTATAATTATCTCGATTCAAAGGGACACTATCAAAACATCGAATGGAAACAGATAGCACCCGATAATCGCTATACATGGCTCACCGAAGGACTCCACACTGAGTTTGATACCTTTATACCGATGGGGACTAAGGAGGCAAAGGCGCAGAAAAGTGTAGCGGCAAATGTGATTTTCAAAACTTATAGTGCGGGTGTTAAGACCAATCGTGATACGTGGATTTACAACTTCAATCGAAACTCACTTACTGAGAATATTCAGAGAATGATTGACACTTACAACGCAGAAATGGATAGGTGGAAGCGTCGAGAAAACCAGAAGGCAGATGTTACTGATTTCGTAGTTTACGATGACACAAAAATCAAGTGGGATCTGAGATTGCGACAACACTTGCAACGCGGCAAACTTGTCGAATATACGGAAAACAAGGTGCGCATATCACTCTACCGACCATTCACAAAGTCTAATCTGTTCTTCGACCGAGCTCTGAATAATAGTGTCTATCTGATTCCATATTTCTTTCCAACACCAGAAACGGAAATAGAAAATCGGGTAATGTGGCTTAAGGTTGGAAAGGAATGGCAAATGTTCGCTCTAATGACAAACCAAATTCCAGACCTACTACCACAGGGCGGTTCTCAATGCTTCCCGTTCTACACCTACGACGAGGACGGCACGAACCGACAAGAGAACATCACCGATTGGGCATTGGCGGAATTCCGAAACCACTATGGCGACGACACCATCACCAAGTGGGACATCTTCCACTATAACTACGGTCTCTTGCATCACCCTACCTATCGAGAGAAATACGAGATGAACCTCAAGCGGGATTTGCCTCATATCCCATTCGCTGAAGATTTTTGGGGATTTGCCACCGCAGGCACTGCGTTAGCAGACCTCCACGTCAACTATGAATCCGCGCCGAAATATGATGGGCTGAAATATATTGAAACGCCAGGGATGCGGGTCGATTGGCGGGTCGAGAAGATGAAATTGTCGAAAGACAAGACGCAGTTGCAATACAACGATTTTTTGACGCTGGACGCCATCCCTGCGGAGGTACATGATTATCGGTTAGGCACGCGTTCGGCGTTGGAGTGGGTGGTGGATCAGTATCGCGTCAAGACAGACAAACGGACTGGGATCGTGAACGACCCGAATCGTGCCGACCAACAGCGGTATATTGTGGATTTGATTGGGCGGGTTATTTATGTGAGTCTGCGGACGGTGGAGATTGTTGGGAATTTGCCGGAACTTTGAGCCAGAAATGCGAATGAATTGCGCGACTACGAACCACATCGGTTACAAGGATTATCGCGTCTCTAAATCCTCTAATCTTTTCATAATTCGGGACTTCAGTTCTTCGTCCTCCATCTTTTCCGCTAAATTTAATGCTGTCTGAAAATCTCGCTTGGCATCATCTGTGAGCCCTAACTCTGTCTTGGCATTCCCTCGGTTGTAGTAGGCATTTACATGGTTTGAATTGAGACGGATAGCGGCATCATAGTCAAGGATAGCCGCTTCAGGATGCCCTAACTTAGATTTCGAGACCCCTCGATTGTTATAGGCATTTACATGGTTTGGATTGAGACGGATAGCGGCATCATAGTCGGAAATAGCCTCAAAGTATTGTCCAATCCCGTCCTTCGCAACACCTCGGTTGTAGTATGCACTTGCATCGTTTGGATCGAGACGGATAGCGGCATCATAGTCGGAAATAGCCTCAAAGTATTGTCCAATCCCGTCCTTCGCAACACCTCGGTTGTAGTATGCACTTGCATCGTTTGGATCGAGACGGATAGCGGCATCATAGTCAAGGATAGCCGCTTCAGGATGCCCTAACTCAGATTTCGAGACCCCTCGATTGTAGTAGGCTTTTGCATCGTCAGGATTGAGACGGATAGCCGTATCATAATCTGAAATAGCCTCAAAGTATTGTCCAATTTCGTTCTTGGCATTCCCTCGCTTAAAATAGGCATTAGCAAGGTTGGGGTTTAGGTCGAGTGCTTTATCATACGCCGAAATAGCAGCTTCATAATCTTTCTGATCGAGCAGCACATTACCTTTATTAAGGTAGCTCTCGGCAGATTCGACATTGCCATTTGTGTCGTTAAGATTTTCCATTAGACTTTCTCTCTTGTGGCATGAGAATCGGACTTTAAGTACTCTTCCAACTCTTTTCCTTCGGGGAACTTTGAGGGCACTGTTGGGGAGGGAGCAGTTTTGTCCTCACTTATCGGTGCGGGATTCGTAGCAGCAGCCGTGCTCTGATTAGGTTGAACAACTTGAGTAGAAGTGGTCTTATCGTCCTTGTTCCTTTTCCTCTTTTCATAAACAGAAAGCAACAAGGGACCGAAAATCCCTGCAAGGATTACATACTGCCAGCGAGTGTTATTTTTTGTGTCTCGCTCAATTCCTGCGATTCTTATTTGCATATCGACCACAGTTGTATTCAAGGCAGTTACACTCCCTTCAAGTTTCGTAATAGTTTCAGTCAAAGTCTTCATATTCCTGTTCAATTCTTCTACATTTTCGGCGAGTTTCGACACATCTATATCTTTGGTAACCGTTATAACGCCCGAATCCGACGGATCTTGCCCATACGCAGCAGAGACAACAGAAAGAACGCACAGAATTCCGATGAGTATAGCTCGCCTATTTCGCATTGTAAATCTCCGTTTTCGGTTAGTTAATAGGTTAGATTATTTTAGCATATTTTTCAAATAAAGAAAAAGCAAAATACAAACGACTGCTAAATCCGCAAAATCTGCGTTATCCGCGCCAATCTACTTCTGTGTTAAGACAGATCGTGGGACGTGCTCCAGCATTGGCACGGGATCCTGATGGCTAAAACCGTTTCAAGGTTCCCCATGTTGTCGCGAGTTTTCCGCCGGGGGCTACGGCGAATCCACCGCTGTTCGGAATGCCATCACCGGTGACAGTAATATTATCGAAGCGTGCCGTGTAATTTGCAAGACCGAAACCCACTCCGCCCATTAGAAAGTCGGGAAATTCATTGAAGTCTGGATGTAGAACGCCTTTGAAGTTCGGAATTTTCGTAGGTTCTATAATCTGCTTTCCATTAATCGAGAAGGCAGTGGTATTTTGATGAACAGTTAACTTCAGATTTGACCATTTATTCAATCTTAAAAGTGCGTGAGGTTTAGAGTGAAGAGATATGAATATTACATCGTGTAAATTGCCCGCTACACAATTCACCCGTGATCCGGGGAGAGCCTCGCCATCAACTACCTTTATCCTGTCCTCAATACTGCAGTACACCACCCACGTTTCCTTAATCCGTGCGGCAATCGCTATAACGCCAATACCATGTTTTTTTAGCGGCTTGACATCAAATTCAAGCGTGTAATTCTCCCACGCGTCATCCCCGGTTGTGAGGAACCGAATAAAGGTTTCATGACTTACCGCGTGAAGCTCATCATCAATAATCTCCCAAGAACCGGGGGCGTTATTCAACTGGACAAGTTCCTGCCATCCTTCCATATCTCCGTTATTAAAAGTTTCCAAAAACGTCCCTGCCAAGACAGCGAAAGGTAGAAGAAAAAGCACTGCTGTAATTAGTATGAACTTCATCAAGTACCTCCGTTAAGTCCCCATGTTGTTTCACGGAATGCCTTTTTTATAGTGTAATTCAAACATGAATTAAACATCAAGCAAGTTCCCAAATTTTCTTTTGATTTATGGTGATAAGCGTTTCATCTCCCATGTTCCATCAGGCAGTAGCGTATAACAGAGCCTATCATGAAGGCGGTTTGGACACCCTTGCCAAAACTCAAACAGGTTCGGCACAAGTCGGTATCCACCCCAATGCGGCGGACGTGGAATGGTATCCTGTGAATATGTCTGTTCTGCCCGTTGATACCCCTCCGTGAGATGTTCTCTTCCCGCAATCACAAGACTTTGGCGTTCTGTCTGCACGGCGAGTTGACTGCTCAGAGGACGACCGGCGAAGTAAGCATCTGATTCTTCAGCATTCATCTTCTCAACAACACCAGTACTCCGAACTTGCCGGTCAAGTTCACGCCAATAGAACACGAGCGCGGCATTCGGATTCTCCGCAAGTTCCTTTCCCTTTTGGCTCTCATAATCGGTGTAGAAACAGAAACCGCTCACATCAAAGCCCCTGAGTACCACCATTCGGGCAGATGGGATACCTTGTGGTGTTGCAGTTGCTAACGTCATAGCATCTGGCAGATCAAGTTTGGCAGCAGTCGCATCCGAGAACCACTTCTCAAACTGTTCAAACGGATCGGACGAGGCATTCTCTTCAAGCAGATGTCCACTCTGTGCTCTATATTCTCTACGTAGTTTATTAGTGTTCATAATTAAAATAGTTGTCAGTTAAGAGGTTTTTGGTTAAATCAGGCTTCTCTTGAACCGATAGTCGAAGACCGATAACCATTACAACGAAATACCTATCTTTTCCAGAAATTCGGTGAAAAGAGGATAAGCACGGTATAAAGTTCTAAACGTCCCAGCAACATGCAGAAGGACAGGACGTATTTTCCAGCCGTGTGTATATGGGCATAGTTATCGGTCGGTCCCACACTGCCGAGACCGGGACCGATGTTTCCCATCGTAGCGATTGTCGCTCCTGCAGCACTCACAAGGTCGAGTCCCAAAGTTGCCATGATGCACGTTACAATCGCAAAAATCCCAATGAAAAAGAAAAAGAATCCGAGGACGTTTGTCATCACTTCGGGTGGAACGACCCTATCGTTAACGCGAATAGGAAGCACAGCATGAGGGAAGAGGAGACGTTTAATTTCGGCACCACTCTGTTTAATGAGAAGGAGAAATCGAACCTGTTTCATACCGCCACCGGTGGAACCTGCGCATCCGCCGTAGAACATAAGTGTCACCAAAATGAATTGAGAGAGAGCGGGCCACTGCTCAAAGTCAGCAGTTCCATAACCAGTGGTCGTGATGATAGACATAACCTGAAATGTAGCATAGCGCAGCGATGTCCACATTGAATCATAAGGGATTTGCCCATCAACCTGAAACCTTATTGTATTCCATGAGATTAAGGTAATACTCACCGCGATGACGATGCAATAGAACTTGAATTCGGTATCTCGGAAATAGGATTTTACATCGCCTCGGAGCGCGCGATAATGAAGCGCGAAATTGGTCCCAGCGAGAAACATAAAGAAACTGATTACCATGTCAATATAAACACTATTGTAGTGCCCGATGCTTTGGTTCTTCGTCGAAAATCCACCGGTCGCCATCGTGCCGAAGGTATGACAGAGTGCATCAAAAAGCGACATTCCGCCGAGCATCAGCAGAATCGTTTCTAAAAGAGAGAGCAGGAGATAAACGCCCCAGAGGAGTTTAGCGGTTTGTGCAATACGGGGGGTGAGTCGATCCGTCTGCGGTCCGGGTGCTTCCGCACGAAAAAGCTGCATACCACCGATACCGAGCATTGGAAGAATCGCTACGGCAAGAACAACAATTCCCATCCCACCAAGCCAGTGGGATAGGCTCCGCCAGAAGAGCATGGCGTGTGAAAGATGCTCAATTTCAGTGAGGACAGTGGCGCCTGTGGTCGAGAATCCCGCCATAGATTCAAAATAACAGAAGGAAAACTTTGTCCACAAGGAGCGCCCATCAATGTGAAACACATCTGCAAATATGTAAGGGAGCGCACCAAAGAGGGCGACTGTCACCCACCCCAAAGCGACAACAGCAAAACCCTCACGTATGCCGAGTTCTTCCTGCCGAGCGCGTATACTCAAACGGAGAGCTGAACCAACAACCAAGGTGAGTATTGCCGAGATGACAAACGCCATCAAATCGCTCTCGGTTTCCCCCGCACCTATCTGATAATAGATAGCCACTCCCAAAGGAAACAGCATCGTTCCCGCGAGACAGATAAGTAAATTACCAAGCGTATAAACGATTAATTTAAGACTCATTTTAATAGTTATCAGTTATCGGTTTGCCTCGCAGTGAGAGTTGTCAGTTAAAAGGTCTTGATATATCAATCCACGACCTCTTGGCATAATCTACACTACGGTAGATTGTTCCAAAAGCACCTCTTTAACGATACCCGACCACTGACCACTGACAACCATTTAGGTTCGACGTTCGGCAAACAAGTCTTCGACAATTGGAATCGCGTCGGGCATACTAAAGACGATAACGCGATCTGCAGGTTGGATAACAGATTGACCGGTCGGAATAATGAGTTTTTCCCGTCGAATAACGGCACCGATAAAGGCGTTTTCTGGAAATTTTGTTTTGAAAGAGGAGAGTTCTTTGTGGACTATTTTTGCATTGACTCCGGCAACAATTTCAATGACTTCTGCATCTATACCGTGAAGCGAGGCAACAGAAACTATATTTCCACGACGGATGAGCCGCAGAATGTTGCTAACAACGGTGAGATGTCGGCTAACCGCGCCATCAAGTCTCGGAATGCGTGCCAATAAAGGAAGATAACGCGGGCGCTGAACGAGGGCGAGGACCCGCTGAGCACCGTTCTCCTTGGCAGTCATACATGCCATAATATCATTTTCATCGTCCCCTGTAACGGAAACGAATCCGTTAACACCCTCTATACCCGCTTCTTCAAGGAGTCTGAATTGGAGATAATCACCTTGTAAAACGGTGGTACGCTTTAGCATTTGGGATGCCAGTCGGGCTTGTGTTTGATCGGCTTCAATGAGTTTGACGTTGGTGTCGTTTTCTTCAAGTGTACGAGCGATCCCAATGCCGATAGGGCTTGCGCCAACAATGATAACGCGGTCAAGTTGCTGATTAAATTTAATACCACTAATACGCAATAATTGCTCAACTGCCAACGCACCGCCGATGACAAAGACCTCGTCCCCTTGTCGCAAAGCATCAGCACCTCTCGGAATAATAATGTGCCTGTTGCCATTACTGATCGGATTGCCGTTATTAGAGACCCCACGACGACTAATAGCAGCAAAGCGAATATCCGCGAGAAGACCACTTTCGTCCAATTCTGCAAGCGGTTTTCCTATCAACGGGTTTGACTGTTTGGTACGAAAGGCAACAAGTTGGACTTTTCCATCCTCAAATTCGACAATCTCTCTCGCCTCAGGTATCTGCAAGAGTCGTACAAATTCAGCAACACACCGTTGCTCTGGATTCACGAGAAGATCGATGCCGAAATCTTTAGGCGTGAGTCCACTTTCCGTGGAGAAATAGTCAGGATTTGAGACCCGTGCAATTTTTGTGCTGACACCGTACCTGCCAGCTATCTGACAAGCGAGTATATTAATCTCATCGCTATTCGTAACGGCAATGAGGAGGTCAGCTTCGTCAATCCCAGCGGTTTTGAGAAGGCGAGGGGATGCCCCCGATCCGCGCAGCGTTTGCAAGTCCAATTGTTCATTCACTCGGTCGCAGGCAGCCTCGGACTCATCAATGAGAACAACATCGTTCGCTTGGACAGTGAGAAGTTTGGCAATATGAAACCCAACCTCTCCTGCGCCTATAATTATCGCTTTCATTTTTTAATATTACCTTGCGGAGGAACAACGGACGTTTCAACTATCGAATGCGTCCCTTAAATCCGCTCTCCATTACATTACGAGCTACGGGTCTTGATGCTATCTTAAGAAGTAAACTGTGTGAGACTAAGACCTCTTTACTGACTGTTAACCGCTAATCGCTAACCGCCAATTGTACCTTGCGGAGGAACAATGGACGTTTCAACTTCTCGGCATATACGTCCGATACGGGTTTAGTTTGCGTAAGTCCTAATGTTTAATACTCGTCCAGTGGTGGGCAGGCGCACATAAGATTCCTATCTCCGTAAACTTCATTGATACGTGCGACTGCGGGCCAAAATTTAGCATCACGGACCCAAGGTTGCGGAAACGCGGCTCTTTCTCGTGAATAGGAATGATCCCACTCAGATTGTGTAACCATTTCTACGGTGTGGGGAGCATTCTTCAATACATTGTCTACCTGATCAGCGATGCCTGCCTCAATCTCCGCTATCTCTTCACGTATCGAAATGAGAGCATCACAGAACCGTTCTAACTCCGCCCTCGATTCGCTCTCTGTCGGTTCAATCATCATTGTCCCCGGTACGGGCCAGGAAACCGTCGGTGCGTGGAATCCATAATCCATCAGTCGCTTTGCGACATCCGTCACATCTATATCGGCACTCTTTTTGAAGGCACGCAAATCAATGATACATTCGTGAGCAACTAAGCCGGTTTTCCCAGTATAAAGGACAGGATAATGCAGTGCAAGCCGTTTGGCAATATAGTTAGCATTAAGGATCGCAACTTCTGTCGCTGCTGTAAGCCCCTGCGTTCCCATCATCGCAATATACGCCCAAGAGATAGGCAGAATTCCCGGACTTCCCCACGGGGCAGCAGATACGGCACCAATTCCAGCATCACCACCGACAGGGACAAGTGGATGTGTGGGCAAAAAATCTGTGAGATGCGCCTTGACCCCAATGGGTCCCATCCCTGGTCCACCTCCGCCATGTGGGATACAGAAAGTTTTGTGGAGATTCAAATGGCACACATCCGCTCCAATATCTGCCGGTTGCCCGATTCCAACAAGGGCATTCAGATTCGCACCGTCCATGTAGACTTGTCCGCCGGATTGATGAACAATATCGCAAATCTCTCGAATTTTCTCTTCAAAGACCCCGTGTGTCGAGGGGTACGTAATCATGGCAGCGGCAAGACTTTCACGATGCTCATCAGCTTTTAATTGGAGATCTTTTAAGTCTATATTCCCATCTGTATCGCACGCCACGACGACAACTTGCATACCCGCCATCACAGCACTCGCAGGGTTTGTGCCGTGAGCAGATGTTGGTATTAAACACACATCACGATGTGACTCACCGCGGCTCTGATGATATTTTCGGATGACTAACAGTCCTGCATATTCACCTTGTGAACCCGCATTCGGTTGCAATGAGATACCACTATAACCGGTTATTTCAGCTAACCACGTCTCCAATTGTAAAAATAACGTCTGATATCCCTCCGCTTGCTCTCGAGGCGCGAACGGGTGCAGTCCGCCAAATTCGTCCCATGTCACTGGAATCATCTCCGCCGTAGCGTTGAGTTTCATCGTACAGGAACCGAGCGGTATCATGGCGTTTACAAGGGAAAGATCTTTAGTTTGAAGCTTATGGATATAGCGAAGCATCTCGGTTTCAGAATGGTAACTATTGAACACAGGATGCGTTAGGTAGGAACTCTTTCGTTGCAAATCTATTGGAATGTCACTCACAGGAGCACTTTCCAAACTTGTCTGTTCACCAAATACTTGCAGGATTTCTTCAACATCAACAGATGTCGTTGTTTCGTCTAAAGAGATACCGATATGTGTTGAATCAATTGCCCGAAGGTTTATCTGTTTTGCACGAGCAGCGTCGAGCAACTCCACCGCTGTTTCCAACGGAACACCAACAGAGAGGGTGTCAAAACAGGGTGATTTCCCCGTTGTAAACCCAAGTTCTTCAAGCCCTGTACGTAATGTGCAAGTGAGTGCGTGTACGCGTTCAGCGATGTGCTTAAGTCCCTTGGGTCCATGATACACCGCATACATCCCAGCCATTACAGCGAGCAGTACCTGTGCGGTGCAAATATTACTCGTCGCTTTTTCACGGCGGATATGCTGCTCCCGCGTTTGGAGTGCCAAGCGGATAGCCTGCTTCCCGTTTGAATCGTGGGATACACCTGCAATCCGTCCCGGAATACTACGTTTAAGCTCTTCATGTGTGGAAAGAAAAGCTGCGTGGGGACCGCCATACCCAAGCGGAACTCCAAAACGTTGCGAGTTACCGATAGTAATGTCTGCACCGAATTCGCCAGGAGGCTTTAATAACATGAGTGCTAACAGGTCTGTAGCAGTAATAAATAAGCCACCAGCGGTGTGCACTTGTTCAGCGAATTGATGATAATCGTAAATCGCACCATCTGTGGCAGGGTATTGCACGATGGCACCTAAGATTGGTGTGTCAAAATTGACATCACGATGGTCACCGATTTGTAATTCAATGCCGAGCGGTTCAGCGCGTGTTTGTAGAACAGCGATTGTTTGTGGATGACAGGTTTCTGACACAAAAAAGTTTCGACTGATCTTTTTCGGTACATTTGCAAAACACATTATCATCGCCTCAGCCGCGGCAGTTGCCTCGTCCAGAAGAGAAGCATTGGCGACTGGTAAACCGGTTAAATCAATCACCATTGTTTGGAAGTTAAGCAGTGCCTCCAAACGTCCCTGCGAAATCTCGGCTTGATAGGGTGTATATTGGGTATACCAACCGGGGTTTTCCAGAATGTTTCGCTGGATGACTGGCGGAACAAAGCAATTATAGTACCCCATTCCAATGAAAGAGCGAAAAACTCGGTTTTGGGAAGCAAGTTTCTTGAGCGCGGTGAGCACCTCCGACTCTGACAGTCCACATGCATTTCCATTTAGACTCTTTAGATTAAAAGTGGAGGATAAACGAATGTCCGCTGGCACGACATCTTCAATGAAATCAGTCATTGAAGAATAGCCGAGCGTTGACAACATCAATTCAATATCTTCTGAACGAGGACCGATGTGTCGATCTGCGAAGGATCTCCCGTTTTTCTGTTTTTTAGGCATGCTCCGCCTCAATATGTGCTTGATAACTATCAGCATCAAGAAGCACTTCAAGTTCGCTGGTATCAGTCATCCTGATTTTGAGAAACCACCCCTCATCATAAGGGGATTCATTGACTTGTTCAGGGGCATCAAGGAGGGATTCGTTTACCTCAATAACTTCCCCACTGACAGGAGCATAAAGGTCGAATGCCGCCTTGACAGACTCTATCACACCGAACTCCGTTTTCTGTGTGAGTTCAGTGCCAATTTCGGGCAATTCAACATAGACGATATCCTGAATTTCGGATTGGGCATAATCGCTGATACCAATGGTAGCGATGTCTCCCTCTTGTTTGACCCATTCATGGCTTTCCATGTATCTTAAGTCTTGTGAAATCATTATTTGCTCTCTATAATATTATATTTATATAAAATTACGTTCCCATTGAAATAAAAGGCACCTCCACAATCTTAGCGGGGTGCAGTTTACCACGAATTTCTACATCAATTTTTTCATTTTCAGATCCCGCTTGCGATTCAATAGAAGCGAAACCTATACTACATTTAAGACTCGGCGAAGGGGCACCACTGGTCACGCTACCTATGCGTTCATTGCCTCGATAAATAGCATAACCAGCACGTGCCACAGCACGATCAAGCATCTGAAATCCAATCAGATCTTTCGTGATGCCCTTCTTTTTCTCTGCAAGGAGTGCCCTTTTGCCGACAAATTGGTGATTCTTAAATCTGACGAACCGACCCAACCCCACTTCAAACGGATTCGTATCGTCGTTCATGTCTACGCCGTAGAGGCGAAGTCCGGCTTCAAGACGTAAGGTGTCGCGTGCACCAAGCCCCACAGGTTGCCCTCCTGCTGCGATGACAGCAGGATACAGGGCAGACCACAAACGTTCGGCATCCGTCGCAGAAACATACAATTCAAAGCCACTTTCCCCAGTGTAACCCGTACGCGAAATAGCAGTCCGGACACCAGCGACATCACCAGTTGTAAATCGAAAATACGGAATTTCGGAGACATCCCGTTCAAGCACGAAAGGATTCAGAAGGTCTATGGCACTTGGACCCTGCAGGGCAATGAGAGCTGTGTCCTTGGATATGTCTTTTACCGATGCACCTGTATCGTTACAGGTCTCTACCCATGCCAGATCTTTTGCAATATTGGAGGCGTTGACCACCAGCATATAGTGATTATCAGCATGTCGATAAACGAGGAGGTCGTCAACTATTCCGCCTGTTTCATTGCAGAATAGGGTATACAACACACGCCCATCGCTTAAACGACTCACATCGTTCGTGCTGATCTTCTGCACCAATTCGTTCGCACCCTGACCAGAAACTTCAATCTCTCCCATATGCGAGAGATCAAACAAACCGGCGATGCTCCGGACAGCCAAATGTTCCGCAACGATGCTGCTGTACTGAAGGGGCATTTCCCAACCACCGAATTCGGTGAATTTAGCATTGAGGTTTTTATGGAGCTCATAAAGGGGCGTTCGCTTCATTGTATTCAAAGTCCATAGATACGAGCAAGGTTTCCGCCGAAAATCTGTGCTTCAGCATCATCGCCGAGTTCCAACCGTTTGAGGGCGTTGATAACCTGAATAGGACGGTACTCAGGCAAATTAGAACCGAAGACTATCTGCTCAGGTCCAATCTCGTCAACTGCTGTTTTCACTTCCGTTGGAACAACGGTATCTGGATCCGTCCCCCAACGCCGATGAAAGCGTAAGATAGTGGTCCCCAACGAGATATTTTTGTTCGCTTTCGCGACAGAGATAGCCGAATCCAAATCGTCTGGAAACCCCATGTGATCCATGATAACAGGGGTTTCTGGCACCCAACTTGCCACAGTGCCAATCCGGTTTGGATGGCAATTATCGGGTCCAGAATGAATTGAGACAATAAGCCCGTAATCGCGGGCGGCTTCAACGATGGGACGTACAATTTCATCATCCACATTGTATTTGTGAACCGCAGGCATCAGTTTGATCCCACGCATTCCCCACTCCTCGGCTGCTAACTTAACCTGCTCAACGGGTTCTGGTTCCGTTGGATGCACGAGAGCGCAGCCAAGGGCACGCGAATTACCGCGAATCGCGTCGGCAAGCTCATCATTTTCCGGAAGAGGTTGAGTATTCGGCATAATAACCGCAACATCCATGTCGGCTTCATCCTCTAATGCCAACAACGCTGCTAAATCAAGGTTTCCATTTTCATCACGAAATGAATCATTAAGATAGGCTTCAAAATCTCCTCGCATGAAAAACTCCTTTTTTGGTGCAGCTTGCAAGTCAAAACTTGCTGTTAAAAATCTGATCGCCTATGGAGCCAAAGGCTCATTCACAAGAATCGGTCCTGTTGTACCACCTTCAAGAGGCAGAGCTGCCTCCATCACGGAATCTCGGTAAAGGGTATAGACAGATTCCGCCGTAGAAGCGTCGGGAAAACGGATGATAAAAACGATCCGGGCATCCACCCAATTTTTTAAATTCGGGTTATCCCGATAGCGAGCGGACACTCCGATTGCTGTATCACTCAATTGTGGCACATTGACGGGCAACGTGCTGTAAATCTGACGCAACGCCCAATTCGATCGAAATAATTTGACACTTCCACTCATCTTATTGCTTGGGAGTAAAGTAAGTATTCGTGGTTCTGAAGCAGGCTCTTTAATCCGAGCGGCGACATTTTTTGCGAGCAGAATCATCGCTTCACGAATACCAGTCGCGAATTCGTAGCCTTCGATCTGAATAAAATATTTCCCTTTTGAAAACCGGAGATACCCGCCCGAAAGGATCGCCTTGCTGCCCACCCATTCAAATTTTACTTGCGGATAGATGTGAAAGTTATAAATCCCAAGTGCGTTTTCAGGGGTGTCCATATCGAAAATTTCGAGCAAAATCAAAGGCTTTGAACCGAATCGAGGCGTTTGGTACTCCACCTCCGCCTGCCGCTGAAAGCCGTAAGCGTAGAACAAATCCGGTTCCGCGGCTCTATACCGATAAAGGGTTTTGCCTTCGTAGGTTGACGGAGATAGCGACTGTACCCAATCCAATATTTCACCATCGCTCGGTAAGAGAAACTCAGGCGAAATATTTGTTTGTCCAACGTCTTCCATCGTTAGCGATTCTGTCGGCAGTGTTGTCGTGCTCCTAATGTTATCAAAGACCTCCTGTATCGCCTGTTCCGCTCTCTTCAGTGTCGTGCTGTGCCAGACCCCGTAGATGTATTCGCCTTCCTGTTGAACAGCTGTCCAATTTCCTTGTTCTTCACTGCACGAAATCAGCACCAAACTGCAGAAAAAGGTCACGCAAAATGAAAAACAATGAAGTTTTTGAAAAGTCCGTCCTGTCTTACGTTTCATTCAGGCGAGGGCTCCCGCGGTAGGTTCTGCTACCACTGTTCAGCAAGCTGGTTGTAAAGGTCCTCAATCAACTCTTCCACAATAAGTCTTCTGGCTTCTTCACCGGTCTCCATCGGTTCAGCCCGGTTTGGAACGATATAGAAATCGTGAACCTGGAGGTAATTATCACTTTCCTCAATAATTTGGTTTCGGACTCTATCTATAAATTGATACTCTACCTGAAGAGTCATCCGCACGAGTTCAACTTCACCAGTAGATCCGAATCCGTGTTCTTTCACATTGTAATCCTGTATCCGCAGCGTAAATTCGGCATCGTTTCCGTCTCGCCATTTCCGGTTGAAGCGTTGGGTGAGTTTCTCATGGATGACTTCATCATTAGGACGCTGTGAGGCGTTATCATAAGCAAAATCTGCATCCAGAATTTCAATAGGTGTAATACGAATCGTTGAGATATGCTCCAGATACTCTGATTTGGAAACATAACCGCACCCAGAGATGAAAATTAACAAAATCGGTAGCACTAAGACGAACAACGTTTTAGACATTTCTTTTCCTCGAGTTTTGCCGGAAAAAGACACCCGGCTGGTGTCCAAAAGATAGTTTTCGTGTCTCCTAATTGCCACGGTATTGTCTGTTCCGTTTAAAACATCAGACCATTCGTTAGGGCAGGCCGCTGAAACTTTACTGGAGCGGCTTTCGGTCGTGGTGCTGTCTGTTTCCCACCATAAAACACAGATTTAACAGTATCAACAACATACCGTTTATAGGTAGGCGACAATAGAACAACAAAGACGAGAACAAGGAGTATTAGAACAATTGCTAAAAGATAAGTTAGCCACCTCTGATCGAGCAAATCTCCTTTATCAAAGGCGTGCTTAGCTAAATTACGTCGTGATTTCATTGGTCTGCCCTCGTTTCAGTAGTGTGTTTTACTTCGTCTATACGGGCGGATATATCGTCCTTGTCATAGATTCGGATTATTGACATTATAGCATTAAAACAGTGAACATGCAAAATTTTTAATGCGTTCCCTCTTTGACATACTCACCCAGCTAAAGCAAGGGTGATTCTTTTGTTCCTTTTAGGAACATTCCTCGTGTTTAAGACGAGGCAACAGGGACTTCAAGTCTAAAGCCCAAGGGCGGTGTCATGCGGGCAAAACCCATTTCCGCCACTACGGGATCACCGAAGTGCCCCAGATACTTTTGTCTAATGTTGATCGCACCTACACCGTCGCGGTGATATTTGAAACCACATTTACAGGTATAGTTGCGATTCTTAGGTTTCTTTCGGTTGCCACATTTCGGGCACGTTTGAGAGGTATAGGATTCGTCAATGACTTTGACTTTGATACCTAACGCTTTCGCTTTGTAGGTTATCAACTCGGCAATCTTACCAAAAGCCCACTGGTGGAGTTTCTGGTTCGTCTTTTTTCCGTAGTCTATGTTGTTTCGGATACCTGTGAGGTCTCCGAGTATTATTGTACCGATACCTTTCGCTTGGCAGTATTTGACGAACTTTGTCGTCTGTTTGTGGAGTGCGTCTTTGATTTGGTTATCAATCTTTCTGATACGCTTCCACTTACGGCGCGTGAGTCGCCACCAGCGTTTTGAATGACGTTTACACCGACTAACCGTCTGACTGAACTCGGAAAGCACTTTGTTTCTATAGCGATATAGTGAGCGGATATACCGTCCATTGTAGATATGTGTGTCTTGACCGTCGTGAGAGACAATCGGGTGTATTTCGCCTATATCAACGCCGACGACTTCTTTGCCTGTTTCGGTGGTTTCGGTTTCATACTTATACGAAAAATGGAGTGTCCATTGACCATAGTTATAGCACAAATCAAGCGTTGCGATATGTTCCGCTTTCGACATATCAAAGTTACTTGGCAAAGGTATATCTATTTTCGGTTGACCCTGTGCCATAGAGAGTTCAACGCGTTTACCAAAAAGGCTGCTTTCTACAAAACGAATGGCAGACTTTTTCCAACGTGTCGTCATATAGTTTTTGCGTTTGTTCGGAGGTTTCGGCTTTCTAACGCCACCAGATTTTTTCAGAGCAGAATAGGACAACCAAGACTTGAAGTAACGCTCCCGAACCGCTTGCCGACTTTGGGAATGCAAGAGGGGATGAGAGAGTTTTTTATCAATCCAACCTTCGCAGTCTTTACCGATAGAGAAGTCTCTGTGCGCATGAGGATAGCCACGCTGCCATTGGTACATATCCATCTGATAGCAGCAACCATTCCAAACAGCAGCAGACGCAGCGTTGACTTCAGAGAATATCGGTTGTGCTTCTATTTTCAGGGTTTGGGTGCGGTAAAAACTCGGCATTTAGACACCTTTTTGATTTTCTACATATTGCTTTAGAGCTTGTAGTGTTACACCGCCTGTAGACGCTACAAAATAGGAACGGGTCCACAAGTTAGGCAGTCTTGATTTTAGGTGCGGAAACTCCTCACGAAGAACTTTAGCCGTCATTCCTTTTAGCTTGCCAATCATTACACCAACGGCTTCAGTTGGAGGAATGCTAATCAACAAATGTATGTGGTCGGGCATTGTTTCTAAAGCACGAACATTAAATCCGTATTTTTCTTCTGATGCTATTACAAATTCTTTGAATCGTTTTTGAATGTCAGAAGACAAGACACTTCTTCTGTATTTTGTACACCAGATGATATGATACTCACATGCGTATGTAGCAGACCGTGTCGTTTGATATGTTAAAATAGGTGTTTCTAATCTCATTCTAAAACCCTTTTTGTATTAGATTCTGCATAGATTATACCACAAAAATGTTAGAATGTCAATCTTTTTCAATATAGACCCTTGGGCTAATTTAATAGGGCAGTGTCTATATCCCCCAGCTAAAGCAAGGGGGTTTTGACACCGAAATTTGATAAAGTCTAATGATATAGGGGTTTAAACATAGAAATAGGGCAAAGGAACCGTCCTTTACCCTATTTCATTTCTATGTGAATTGGTTAGTTACAACGCGTTCCGTCTACCGTGAGCGCCCTTTAGGAATGCGTGGTGAGCGTTGATTACGGAAGTCGCGAGAATTATCCCGTTGGTCATATCGATTTCCGCGCCGTTCGCGTTGGTCATTAGAGCGTCTTTCACCACCACCACCACGGTACTCACGGGAATCTCGATTATCACGATAGTTAGAGCGTCCGCCGGAGTCTCGGGATTCTCTGGAAGCATTCCAATCGGAGGAGGGCTCGCGATCCTCATTTGATTCAATAGTGAGTTCTTCAACAGGTACGTCCCCTACAGCGACAAGTGTAAGATCTACGCGATCCTGTTCGTCAATAGTGAGAATGCGGACGGTAACCTCGTCCCCAACCTGCATGACATCCTCGGCGCGGCGGACATACCCATCTCCCATCTGGGAAATATGAACAAGCCCATCTTTACCGGGCAGAATTTCGACAAATGCACCAAAGGGTGCCGTTCGGACCACCTTACCGGTGTATTCCTTACCAATCTCAGGCATAGCGGTGATCGCCCGAATTTTCTCTTCTGCGCGTTTAACATCTTCTGCCCTCGTCGCGGCAATTTCGACAGTCCCATCATCTTCAATATTGATGGTCGTACTTGTTTCTTCCTGGATGCCCTGCACAGTTTTACCACGCGGACCGATGAGGTCTTTGATTTTCTGCTGCGCAATTTGGAGGGAGTAAATTCGAGGAGCGTACGGTGACAATTCTGCACGCGGTTCGGCTATGACAGCATTCATCTGTTCGATGACCGAGAGGCGTGCCTCTCTTGCTTGATGAATTGCCCTGCGCATCAACTCAGGCGTGACACCTTCAATCTTGATATCCATCTGTACAGCGGTGACACCTTCACTGGTTCCGGCTACTTTGAAGTCCATATCGCCGAGAAAATCTTCAGTTCCGAGCATATCGGTAAGGATGGCTTCCTGTTCGCCTTCCTTGATAAGACCGACACCGATCCCCGCGACGGGTCTTTTAATCGGCACGCCTGCATCTAACAGTGCAAGTGTTGCCCCGCAGACGGTTGCCATTGAAGATGAAGCATTAGATTCCAAAATCTCGGAGACGATCCGAATGGTGTAATGAAATTCTTCTTTATTCGGGATGACCGACTCAAGTGCCTTTTGCGCCAGTGACCCATGCCCGATTTCCCGGCGCCCGGGTCCCATCATGCGTTTGACTTCACCAGTACTGAACGGCGGGAAGTTATAATGTAAATAGAAGGAGCGTCTTGCTTCGCCATCAAGTCCGCGTTGTACATCTTCATCGCCGGATGTACCGAGTGTTGTCACACACAGTGCCTGTGTTTGCCCTCTGCTAAACAGAGCAGAACCATGGGTGTGTGGGAGCAACGCTACTTCTCCTGAAATCGAGCGAATGTCGGTTACACCGCGACCATCAACACGTTTCCCCTGTGTGAGAATCGCTTCACGCATCTCCTCTTTTTCGATATCACTTAAGATGGAGATGGTATCCTTTGTGGCATTGGGACCGGTTTCCTCAGGGGTATCCTCAAGAATTTCTGAGAGCACCTCTGCCTGTACCTGTTCGAGATAATCCTCACGCAACTTTTTGTCTGCCATCCCAATGGACTCCCGAATGCGGGAGGTGGCGAGATCCCGGACACGACTACTCAGATCAGACTCAACACTATTAGAGGCATAGTCACGTTTTGTGTTACTGCACCCTGCAGCCAATCCTTCTTGAAGTTTGATGATTTCTTGTATCTGCTGGTGGGCGGTGATAATTGTGTCAATGACTTCATCTTCAGGAATTTCATGTCCGCCGCCTTCGACTGACATGACAGCATCTGCCTTGCCACTGACGAACAATTCCATACTGGAGGCATGTAATTCTTCGTATGTAGGATTAATGATTAACTTTTCTTCAACTTTTCCGACGGTGACAGCAGCGACAGGTCCGTTAAAAGGTATATCAGAAATCGATAATGCAGCAGAAGTCCCAATCAGGGCAGGAACATCTGCGGGATGGATACCATCCGATGAAAATACGTTACATAAAACTTGAACTTCAGAATTGAAGTCCTTTGGAAAGAGGGGGCGAATACAGTGGTCAATTAAACGAGCCACTAACTGTTCTGATGTCCCCGGACGCGGCTCGCGCCTACCATAAACTGTCGGTATTCGTCCAGTGGCATATGCCCTCTCACGGTAATCTACTGTTAACGGAAAGAAATCGAGATTATGCTCACTATCATCGGCTACCACCGTGACTAAAACAACCGTTCCACCGTATTGCACCCAAACGGCACCATCTGCCTGTTTCGCGACTTTTCCGGTTTCAATTGATAACTTCTCGCTCCCAAGTTGCATTTCAACTTTCATTCTATATACTACTCCTGTATTTCCTATTTTTTCGTTGTGTCACCACGTAAGACAGTAAAAGGGGTTAAGAATAGCCATCGCCGCAAAAATGTCTCGTCGATTTGAGAACAATGCCACTCGGACAATTCCCACGCATTTCTCGCAAGATATGACTTATTCGTTCCCCGCTTGGCATCGAGACGACAAACTCGTCCGACACCTGTATAAAATCTAACTCCTCCTCGATCCAATGGTGTCACGAATTCCAAGTTCATTAATTAAACGATAATAGCGCGTTGCGTCTTTCTTGTAAAGATACCGTAATAAGCGGCGCTGCTTGCCAACTAATCGGAAAAGTCCATGGCGCGAATGATAGTCCTTTCGATGTGTCCGAAAATGCTCAGTCAACTCTCGAATACGCGCATTCAAAATTGCCACTTGAGCCTCCGGGGAACCAGTGTCTTGTTCGTGTCTCTGGTACTGTTGAATCAATTCCTTCTTCTTTGCTGCATCAATTGCCAATTACATCCACCTCCTTCTGGCAGAACAACTGAATTTGTAATAGCAAGTTTAGGAAACTTGCAAAATCCACATAGAGTTATCTTGTAAAGAGAATTCTACGAAACATCAGTGTTTTGTAAAACATTATATGGAATAAAAACTAAATGGTATTCGGGAGATAACTCCGTTCTCTCTCTATATTTGATACATATATAATATCACAAATCAACCCTAAATTCAAATTAAACTCACAATCCCACGGCAGCCCCTAAGTTTAAGCAACATCACCTATGAGGAGACAGACGATGCAAGAATTTCCGTCGCTGCTGCGATGTCGCGCTGTATCTGTTGAATCAGAAACTCTGGGCTGCGGAATTTTCGTTCACTTCGAATCTTCTCCACGAAGAATATCTCTACGGGTTTACCATAGATTATTTCATTAAAATTGAAGAAGTGTCCCTCCACCTGAATATTGACACCGTTAAACGTAGGACGCATTCCAATGTTCAATACCCCGTCTAACCATCGCTCCTCTAACTTTGCCCGGATGGCATAAACACCATTAGGAGGATAGACTTGATTCTGAGTCTCTATATTCGCGGTAGGAAACCCAATTTTCCTCCCACGGCCATCGCCATGAACGACAGTGCCAATCAAAGAATAGGGGCGTCCCAATAACTGTGAACTCCTCTTAAGGTCGCCTTGCGCCAGTGCCTCCCGGATACGAGTGCTATGGACGGGGGTACCATCTACCTCCGTCGGTGGAACAATAGAAACATCAAACGCATATTCTTGACTAAGCTCCACCAATCGTTCTGCATTACCTGCACGGTTTTTTCCAAATTGGCAAGCATACCCTACAACGACGTGTCTCGCCCGACATTTCTCTAAGAGCACACATTCTACAAAGGATTCAGGAGACATTGATGCAATCTGCGCGTCAAAACTGAGCATGACAATTTCATCAATGCCAAATTGTTGGAGTATTTCGACGCGCTTGGAGAGAGGGGTCAGGATAGGTGGACATCGGTCTGGGGCAAGGAAAGCAAGTGGATGCGGGTAAAAACCGACCAATACACTCAGCAAATTATCAGGGGCAGCGCGTTCAAGAAGTGTGTTAATAACCGCTTGGTGTCCAAGGTGGATACCATCAAACACGCCAAAAGTGACGGCAGTCTCTCTGCCAAATTCAACTATATCGTTTAGACTATAAGAAGATGTGGTTTCGACCCGTAGATCGCTCCCACTGCCGGCATTTTCCACGTTGCTCAATTCCCATATCTCATATAATTCGGATCAATATAGCGTTGTGAAGCTTGAACAAGGGCAGCAATGGCCGATGGATAAGGCATGACAATCCGACATCCTGCGGCGCGGGCATGTCCTCCCCCTTGAAACTCTGCGGCAAGTTGACTAACATCAACACAGCCTTGACTCCGCAGACTCACTTTTGTACTTCGATCCGTCATCTCAGACGCACAGAGCGCCACCTCAACACCTGCTATTGCTTGAATCTGGTTCACAACCCCTTCAACCGCATCAGCAGTCGTTTTAGTTTTGCGAAACATCGCCTGTGTTGCATAGACCGATGCTATCTTGCCATCATCTGTTATTTGCAATGTGCTGAGAACTTCACTCAACAGGTGTATCTTAGGAACAGGAACCTGTTCATAGACATTCCGATAGACTTCATCCGGAGAGAATCCACCAATCTCAATTAATTCTGCGGCAATTCGATGCGTCTCGGCTGTCGTATTACTATGCCGAAAACAACCGGTATCAAACATCAGTCCTGTATAGAGACAAAGAGCACATGCTTCGCATATCGGGAATTGATGGTGTTTAATGAGTTTGTAAACAATCTCTGAGGTGGAAGAGGCTGTAGGTATAATGAGGTTGATGTCGCCGAACGCCTCTGCTGTGGCGTGGTGATCAATGTTAACGAGGCTGTGTATAGGATGCAAGGTGTTGGAAAGCACCTTTCCAATTCGCTCCAGTGTACTTGCGTCCAACACAATTAATACCTCAGGACGATATATCCCAACGGAATGCGCATTCTCAATACCATCCCAAAATGGGAGAAATCGATAGTTAGGTGGCACTATATCCGTGTTAAATATTTTGACGGATTTCCCGAGTTTCGTGAGAAAGAAGTAAAGCCCCAATTCAGAACCGATTGCATCACCATCAGGATTAATGTGCGTTGAAAGCGCGAAATTCTGGTACTGGTCAAATAGGGTCAGGAATGCATCATAGTCTTGTATATTATCAGCCATCTGTAGGGTGTTCATGAAGTGTCCGCTCATGGTCTTCGGTCGTTTCGTCTTCGGTCGTCACAGACTTCAGGAGTCCATCTATTTTGAACAGATAGTCAGCAGATTCATCTATAGCGAACCGAAGTTCCGGCGAATAGCGAAGCGTCAAACGACTCCCGATCTCGCGTCTAAGGAAGCCCGCTGCGCTCTTTAAACCCGCGAGCGTTTTGCTTTTCTGCTCCTCATCGCCGATAACGCTCACCTTCACATCCACATACTTTAGATCCGGGGACACCGATGCCTGTGTGACAGTACAAAACGCGACGCGCGGATCCTTGACAGAACGTTGGATAATCTCACTTAACTCTCGCTGAATGAGGGCTCCCACCCGATCTTGCCTTCTATTATCTACCATGTCAATTCTACCTCTCGCAGCAAGTTTTGGCTTGCGAACTTCACTAAAAGAAAAATTCCGTTTCGTAATCCACTAATTCAGCATCTACATTAGCCTCAACAAAAGTGATGAGATGTGAGATAAGCTTATTCAGATGTACAACATCGTTGGAAACTGAAACGGCAGCTAATATCGCGAACTGATGTGCCTCCAACGCTTCAACTTCAGCAATAGCGATATTGAAGCGGTTTTTGAGTCTCGCGATAAGACTTTTGATAATCCGACGCTTCGCTTTCAACGAGTGACTTTCCGGAATTCGGAGACGGATTTTACAAACACCAATGTGCATGAAAGTATCAGTCAGTCAATTGTGAGTGCGATTGACCACCGCACCGCTTATGAAGATACGTAACTATACGAACAGAACCAATTTATGAAAGTGAGCGCGCCACATGTTCGTGAACATAACATTCAAGAACATCACCGACCTTTAAATCAGCGAACGTCTCAATTCCTATCCCACATTCGTAGTTCGCTTGCACCTCATTAACATTATCCTTGAACCGGCGAAGCGAATTGACTTTACCCTCGTGAATCAAGCGATTGTCGCGAAGGATACGAAGGGGTTGGTTGTAGGAAATGCGCCCCCAATTGACATAACTACCAGCAACCAAACCGAGGCGTGGCACCCTAAATAATTCACGGACCTCAGCACGCCCGATAACGACCTCTCGCACCTCAGGATCAAGCAAGCCTTCCATAGCCGAACGGATATAGGAGATGAGATTATAAATGACGTTGTAGGTCCGAACATCAATTCCCTCAGTCTCTTTAGCCTGCACCGCCTCGGTTGTAGGATGAACGTTGAAACCGACGACAATTGCATCAGACGCAGAGGCAAGCAAAATGTCGGTTTCGGTGATTCCTCCGACCGCTTGATGAATAATATTGATCTTAACCTCATCGGTAGTCAATTCGAGCAGTGATGAGGCAACAGCTTGTACGGAACCTTGCACATCGCCTTTAAGAACAACGTTTAATTCTTTAATTTCGCCTTCCCGAATTTGTTGAAATAGGTTATCCAAACTGACGTGGCTATTTGCCCCAAGTTTTTCATTCCGATACTGGTCCTGACGAGTCTCACTGATAGCACGCGCGTCTTTATCGGACTCAACGACATAGAATTTGTCGCCTGCTTCTGGTACACCGGTGAAACCAAGTACCTCAACAGGGAATGAAGGACCTGCTTCTTTCATCCGTTTCCCAAAGCCGTCCATCATTGCTCTAACTTTCCCGGAGTACCTACCTGAAACAAAAACATCACCAACTCTCAATGTACCTGACTGTACAAGGACGGTTGCGATAGCACCCCGCCCCTTATCAACCTCTGCTTCAATAACAATACCACGTGCTGACTTATTTGGGTTTGCTTTGAGTTCCAGCAGAGCTGCTTCCAAAAGGAGCATTTCAAGCAAAAAGTCAATTCCTGTCCCATCTATAGCGGAGGTCTCAACACAAATTGTTTGTCCGCCCCAATCCTCTGGCAGGAGTTCTTGTTCCGACAATTGTTGTTTGACGTAGTCTGAGCGCGCGCCAGGGACATCTATTTTGTTAATCGCGACTACAATTGGAACCTTCGCAGCTTTTGCATGACTGATCGCCTCAATTGTCTGCGGCATGACTCCATCGTCAGCTGCAACAATGAGAACGACAATATCGGTCACTTGTGCGCCGCGTGCTCGCATCGCGGTAAAAGCGGCGTGCCCCGGCGTATCTAAGAAAACGATGCTCCCACCTTTTAATTTTACGTGATAAGCCCCAATATGTTGTGTTATGTTACCTGCCTCAGATTCACTGATATTTGATTGACGAATAGAGTCTAAAAGAGACGTTTTGCCATGGTCAACATGCCCCATGATTGTGACCACCGGAGCTCGAGCTTGTAAAGATTCTGGGTCATCTGGTATCTCGGTCAATAGTTTTTCTTCAAGCGTTTTTGACTTAACCGCCTCAAAATTCAGGTGCTCCCCAAGCATCACAAGTGTATCGTAATCAAGTTGCTGATTTATGCTCGCCATCACTCTTAACTTCATGAGACGCATAATCAACGCTGAAGGTTGCAACTCCAGCGATGTTGCGAGGTTAGCAACAGTCGTGCCTTCCATAATCTGCAAACCATTGGTCGTAGCAGTTTCTTGCGAATCTGAGGCACTTTCAACAGCATCCTCAGGCATAGAAACAGTTTTTCCCGCCGGTTTGTTAGCCAATTCTGATTCAATAAGCGCGACAGTGTCCGAATCAAGGGGACTCATCCCGCTTTTAACACGAACTCCATGCTCTTCAAGAAAAGCAATAAGTTCCTTATTTGTTAGGTTGTATTCTTTCGCCAAATCATAAACCCGCACACCAGAGACTTGACTTTCCTCTTGACTACCTTTAGCGGGCTTCGCCGGTTGTCGTTGTGCCCTGCTCATAGTAATTCCTCCTTTTCTTCTTTTCTACTCATGGACTCTTGGATCCTTTGAAGAAGCATCTGTTCAAATTGTGCTATATTCTGATTTGCCAGTTGCACACGTAATAAAGAATTAATCCGTTTGGGAGACTTGAATGCTTTCTGAATGCAGTCTTGAGAGAAGCAAACGTAAGCTCCACGCCCGCCTAACTTCCTTTGACTGTCGATTTGCAGTTTTCGGTCCCCTTGACACACGAACCGAACCAACACTTTTTGCGGTAATTTCCCACGGCACCCAATACAAGTCCGAATAACATCTCTCAATGACTCCACCCACTTTTAAGACTCAGCATCAAAATCATCAAGCTCAGGAGCGACAGATGTCTCCGTCTCGAGATTCTCTTCTGAATCGGCAAAAAGGCTATTTCCGTTCGATGTCTCTACCACCTCAGCCTCAAGAGTATCCGAGTCGGCACTTTCTTTGACATCCTTTGTTGAGTCCATTAATTGTTCAGAACCTGTCGTATCAGATTCGTTAGCAATCATACTTTCGTGGACATTCTCCTCTGCAGAGGCATCCGGGGAATGTTCAACGATTATGTCAGCATCTTCTTTGGCTGCAACAGGCTTAAAAAGCCCATCAATCGAAACACTTGCTTCAGATTCACCCTTTATGTCAACTCTCCAACCCGTCAACTTCGCAGCGAGTCGCGCATTCTGTCCGCGTTGTCCTATCGCTAAAGACAGTTGATTGTCAGGAACGATCACGAGAGCACTTCTACCTTCTTCATTAAGCTCAACCTTACGCACGACAGCAGGACGTAAAGCGTTAGCAATAAAGACACTGGCATCCTCGCTCCATTCCAGTAAGTCTATCTTCTCATCATCAAGTTCACTAACGATCGTCTGGACACGTATCCCTTTGACACCAACACACGTGCCTACGGCATCAATGCCCTCCTCCGTCGCTTTCACCGCAACTTTCGCCCGATTCCCAGGATCACGCGCAACTGCCATAATCTGAACCTGACCCTCATAGATTTCAGGAACTTCTTGCTCAAATAATATCGCTATCAGATCTTGATGCGTCCGGGATACAATAATCGGGGCACCCCGCGTCTCATTCTTTACAGACAGAATTAGACATTGCAAACGTTTACCACGCTGGTAGTTCTGTGAACGCGGCATCTCACGCGGTGGTAAAAACGCTTCCGTCTGCTCAAGATCCAAAATGATACCACCACGATCAAAACGTTGAACATAACCTGTGACAACTTCACCTTCACGCCCCGCAAACTCTTGATAAATCTTTTCTCGTTCCGCCTGCTTGATTTTTTGGAGAAGAATTTGCCTCCCTAACTGCGCCTGAATCCGTCCAAACTCGCTTGGGGGCATTTGGACATCCAGCATTTCCCCAACTTCGATACCTTCTTGGAGTTGCTCCGCTTGCTCAATCGGAATCTCTGTCGAGTAATCACGCATAATATTAACGACTTTTTTCGGGACATAACAGCGTATATCGCTTTTCTCCAAATTAATTTCAAAAGAAACATTGGCATCAGCCCCGTAAACGCGGCGCGCGGCGGCATACAACGCCTCCTCTATCGCTTCAACGATCACCGCTTCAGGTAAATCTGTTTGGGCAGTATATTGACGTATCGCGTTTTGGAGGTTCTCCAACATAATAATTGATGTCCGCGGCCTCTGTCTGTGTACAGGTCGGCAAATAATAGCCTATACTGGTTCAGCCTGCGTACTCCTTTCCAATTCTTTCACAATCTTTCTTAAACAGAATCGTCAATCTCAGTCGTATCACGCCCTTCAGCGTCATCCTCTGAATCCACAACAGATTCGCTGTCCTCGGCGGGATTCTCCGTTTCCTCACTTTTAACAGCATCCGCGTCTGAGTTTATCTCAACATCCGCCGCCAAGTCAACTACTTGTTCAGTATCTGTTGAATCCGGCACATCGGCAGTCTCCTGTTCTTGCAGACTTTGGTCAGGACTTTCTTCTTGGCTGTCCGAGGCTTTCTCATCTGTTTTATTAGAATCTTCCGGTTTAAAGAGTTCATTAATCGAAACAGTATCCTCAGACTCACCCTTTATGTCAACTTTCCAACCCGTCAACTTCGCAGCGAGTCGCGCATTCTGTCCGCGTTGTCCTATCGCTAAAGACAACTGATCGTCCGGAACAATCACGAGAGCACTTCTACCTTCTTCATTAAGCTCAACTCTACGCACGCCAACTCGTGCCCCCAGAGCATTAGCAATAAAGACACTGGCATCCTCGCTCCATTCCAGTAAGTCTATCTTCTCATCATCAAGTTCACTAACGATCGTCTGGACACGTATCCCTTTGACACCAACACACGTGCCTACGGCATCAATGCCCTCCTCCGTCGCTTTCACCGCAACTTTCGCCCGATTCCCAGGATCACGCGCAACTGCCATAATCTGAACCTGACCCTCATAGATTTCAGGAACTTCTTGCTCAAATAATATCGCTATCAGATCTTGATGCGTCCGGGATACAATAATCGGGGCACCCCGCGTCTCATTCTTTACAGACAGAATTAGACATTGCAAACGTTTACCACGCTGGTAGTTCTGTGAACGCGGCATCTCACGCGGTGGTAAAAACGCTTCCGTCTGCTCAAGATCCAAAATGATACCACCACGATCAAAACGTTGAACATAACCTGTGACAACTTCACCTTCACGCCCCGCAAACTCTTGATAAATCTTTTCTCGTTCCGCCTGCTTGATTTTTTGGAGAAGAATTTGCCTCCCTAACTGCGCCTGAATCCGTCCAAACTCGCTTGGGGGCATTTGGACATCCAGCATTTCCCCAACTTCGATACCTTCTTGGAGTTGCTCCGCTTGCTCAATCGGAATCTCTGTCGAGTAATCACGCATAATATTAACGACTTTTTTCGGGACATAACAGCGTATATCGCTTTTCTCCAAATTAATTTCAAAAGAAACATTGGCATCAGCCCCGTAAACGCGGCGCGCGGCGGCATACAACGCCTCCTCTATCGCTTCAACGATCACCGCTTCAGGTAAATCTGTTTGGGCAGTATATTGACGTATCGCGTTTTGGAGATTCTCTAACATAATAATTGATGCCCGCGGTCTCTCTTGATTATACAGATTTGTAGGCGTTGTCCTGTATAATAAGTCCGCGTGCTCCTTTCCATTTTTTAATATTCGCAGTGTGTTTTTGGCACTTGATCGCTACCAATTCAGGTGTATATGGGCATTGAGAATTTGCGAAATTTTAACGGAGATGTCGTTTCCACCCATCTGTGCTAAGATGACTTCTCCGTGACGCACCTCCACAACGGTGCCTTGTACTTGACGCGTCTGTTCGTTTTTTAGTGCGATTTCTATACGAACGGTCCGTCCACAATTTCGCTGAAAATCCTTAGAGGTACGTAACGGTCTATCTATGCCCGGGGAAGCCACTTCCAACTGAGCATAGTTTGCTAAATGCTTATGCACCTCTAAAATCGGACGTACGATCTGGTTCACCGTTTGACAATCTGCCACCGAAAGCCCATCAGGTTTATGAATGAGGAGTCGCAGCGTTTTTGAATGTGTTTCAACATCCACAAGCTCAATACCGTCACTGTCAAGCATCGGTGCTAACATCTCAATAATGGAATTTTTCTCGTCTGCTGTCATATCTAATATAATATAAAAATAAAAAAACGCGATACTCCCAATAGTAGAGGTTCTTCGCGGTTTATATGATGCCGTAGGACACAGTTGAAAGGAACAGGTAAATCAAGGACAAAGACCCCACCCGAATTTCAAGGACTGCGCTTTACGACCCTACCGATGCCGAAGCAACGGGGTATCAATTCTCGCCATCCACCTCTATTGTTACATAATACCCGTTTTCCTTTTTTCAGTCAAGCCAATTGTCAGCAAGCCCAATTCTGGGGATCAAAGGCTAATGCGTTTCAAAAAATTCGATGACCTCGCCACTGGGTCCTTTGAAAAAAGCGATAGTTGCCTTGATATTACCAAGGTCTACATCCGTTGGTTCTAAGGTTACCTCTCCGCCTGCTTGCCGGACCTGCTCTACGGCAGCGCGCGCGTCGGTCGTAGCAAGAGCAAAGTGGGTCACTGGATCGTTTGGAGAAGCGTCTTTTAGTGCCGGAGACGATGCAGTTGGCTGAAAGAGTTCCATGTGGCTGCCATCACCCATATCTAACAGTACAATTTTTCGGTCAGGCGAGCCGAACTCCGCTATTACCTCCATACCCAAAACATCTTTATAAAAATTCAGGGAGACATCCCAATCACGTGTTTGTACAGCAATATGGTGTGCACCACATCCGTGAATCACTGAATTCTTGGTTCCAATAGCCATGTTAAGCCTCCGACCACTTCACCAATTGTTTCGGCATTGCGCGTAAAAAACCTGTCACTAAAAGCAAGACTCGCAAAGATTATGACATAATTGTATCATATTCTGTGCTGAAAGTCAAATTAAATCCAAACTACCCACGCCTGTTGGTTAGAACAAAAAGTAATTTTCATTCCGATGATAAGTATGCTATACTATTTCGCATGAGCATGTTTCGCGAACACTGGATCGGCGGGTTAGTCGTTTATAGTACTTTTTTCACCATCTCGCTTATCGCCACCTTCGCTGTTCCAATCTTTTATGATACCGTGCCGCAAGAGTGGAATCCAACTATTCCACCGGTGAGAGACATCGTAAAAATTATAGGCTGTTTTGTTGTCGCAGTCCTGTTCGGATTGTGGCCAGATGTTGATATTAAGAGCAAGAGTCAAAAAATATTTTATACTGTACTATTTGCACTCAACGCAGTGCTAATCGTTTTTTTGCAAAAGTATCTGGAATCCGCGCTGCTCGGTCTATTCGCAATGCTCCCAATTATGAGCAAACACCGTGGATGGACACACGCCAAAATTACCATGATTTTGCTCCCCAGTGTGTTTCTGTTAATTCCAATTTATGCCGCATATTCAGAGTGGGAGACAACTGGCACTCTCATAGACTCACTCAACACCTTGCGAGAGTGGGAAGGACTTATGGATGCCGTCCGCAGCGGTTTCCCATTTTATGTGGCAAGTTTTATCGGCTACGCGACGCATCTCCATTTGGATGGCATTTTATTTCGTTCGCGGAAAGCACAACGACAGAAGGCACGAGCCAACCAATGAACATAGCAAAACAGATACTCCAAGAACCATTTGACAACCCAATCATGCAAGCACTCAAAGCTTTCGCAAAAGATCGAGGGGTGCAGCTCTATCTCGTCGGAGGAAGCGTGAGGGATCTGTTCCTGAGACGTCAGACGACAGATATTGACTTTACGCTGGCATCTGATGCAATCCAGTTTGCTAAAGCATTTGCAGCCAACATCGGAGCGATCGCCATCGCCTTAGAAGAAGCCCCACCCACAGCCCGCGTGATTGTTAAACCGGACAGCACTTCACAAACCCCACAACTGAGCATGGATTTCGCACAATTCCGAGCCCCATCGCTCACTGACGACCTACGTTTGCGGGACCTGACGATTAATGCAATGGCAATCGAGTTTGAAAATGTGGGAACGTTTACAAATAAGGCACGCAAACAAGTCCGCTGTCGGGTAATTGATCCGTGCGGTGGTATGAAAGACCTAAAGACTGGTCTGCTCCGATTTCCGAGCAAACAGGTGGTGATAGAAGATCCTGTTCGACTTTTACGGATTTATAGATTCGCAGCGCAGTTAGACTTCGAGATCTCCCAGAATGCAATCGATCTGGTAACTGCGTATAGGTCAATGCTATCTGGTGTAGCGGCGGAACGGTGCCGCGACGAACTGATAAAAATGCTTTATGTTAAGAAGGCACACCAGTATTTACAACAAATGGAAGCAACAGGACTACTCACACAGGTCGTTCCGATTATCAAAGAACCTCACAAGGCTTGGAACTCGCTTGAAACTTTTGAGGAAAGTCCAATTCCGACAGCACTCCACACCTATCGCAAGGAAATTAATCACTATCTCCAAGAGGAACTCAGTTTAGAAATCAATAGGTGTTCGCTAATCAAGCTTAGCCTACTCTTAGGAGACAATTTGGGTAGTATCGGTGAACGCCTGCGATTCAGCCGAAAAGCAGTACAGTTTATGGAATGTCTCATCTCAGGAAGTAAGAAACTTAAAAACACAATCCCACAATTGACCCAGAAACAGATAAATCACTTCCTTAGAACTTATGCGTCCGATTGGTGGGGTATCCTCCTATATTCCGCAGCATCATCTCCAATTGATTCGGCAATTCTAAAACAGATCGCTGATACTTATTATGAACATATTCTGCCGATCCGCAAGCAGGGCAGACTGATCACGGGAAACGATCTGATTCAGGAATTTCATTTGAAAGAAGGGGAGCAAATTGGAGATTTGTTAAAAGAGATTGAGGACCGTCAATTTGACGGTGAAATCCGAACCCGTGAAGAGGCATTTGCTGCGGTAGCGACATTAATTCAGAAACACCGGTGACTCACCCGCTCCATCAGTTTCTCTGGGCTATAATTTCGTTTGATATTTTTGTAGCAATCTTGGAATCAAAGATAGCAAGAGCATCAGCACACCAGCGATTCCAAGATAGAGTAGCGTCTTCCAAATATTGCCCTCACCACTCACAAACGCGCCACCGAGCTGAACAAACACTGCTGTCCCCGGCAACATAAAGATAGCAGAGACAAGCACATAAGTGGAGAACCGAATACTGGTTAGCCCATAGGCATAGTTTTGAAGGTTAAATGGGAAAATCGGAACCAAGCGCGTAAACATCAAGATACGCCATCCCTGTTCTTCAACCTGCTCATCTATCTTTCGGAATTGCGCGTTACCTTTGACCCAACCTTCAACGAGGTCGCGGGCAACATAGCGGGCAATGAGAAAAGCAACAGAGACAGAGATAATAGACGCTACGGAAGCGTAAAAGACACCCCACAACGGCCCGAAGACGAAACCCGCTAACACAGTTACTGGGGAACCGGGGAGGAAAAAGACAGTGGATACCAGATAGAGCCCGATGTAGACCAACGGGGCAATTCTCCCAAAACCCGCCACCCATGTTTTGATTTTCGGTACGTTTTCTAAGCGAATATCGTCTGTTACGCCGTAGTACCTCAACACGAGATAAACCGCCGCAACGATTCCAACAGTAATTAGTATTTTACGGTAAGTAATTAGTATTTTAATTATGCTCTTTTCCATTTTTTGTAGAAATTGCCTCTAAATAGGATTTAATCTGCGCCTGATACCGAACAGGAATACGGTTATTTTCTACGGCTTCAGCATACGCACGCGAAGCGTTGAGAACTACATCGGCAAAGGGTAAATAGGCAGGCGTATCGTCGCTTACCTCACCAGTAAAGACACGAGAGAAACCTTCCGCACTACCAGATGCCCCTGCTGTCAGCGTCAACTGTTCTCCATTTCCTTGTAGGACTGGGGTTTCCTTACCAGTCAGTGGTGCAGTAGAATCTCCACTGTCTGTTCCGTTCTCTCTTTTGTCTGACTCGGTCCCCTGCGATTCTGACTGTGAGTCGGAATTCGATCCACCTTCACGAGTTCCTTGGACCTCGCTGGTTCCAGCATCTTGTCCAGGGGCACCATCGCTATTCGCAATCCCGCCTCCTGAAGATTTAGTTTCAATAGTTGCCAATGCCAATTCCTTCTGACTTGCCGTGAGTTGTGCCTTCAGTTGCGCGATATCTGTCGATTTTTCCATCTGCTCAAGGGCAGCGATGATGTCCTGCAACGTCTCCGGTGTGACCGCTTTGCCCTGAATCTGACTCAGTGAATCACTGAGAGCACTTTTCGGTGACTCTTTAGCCAAACGTTCAAAGAGCCCCATAAGTTCCGCTTGGAGCTCCGGCGGTATCTCAGCCTGTTCAGTGAGGTTTTCCAGTTCCGTAGCGAGTTGATTGGCATCCATACCACGAAAACTTTGACTCGCTTCGGTGGCTTCGGTAATAGCAGTTTGCACCGATTGCTGCTTGCGGACCTCTTTCTTTAAATTGCTGAGGTATTCTTGGGTCGTGTTGAGATCTGATGCGGATTTCAACGCTTTTATGGTGTCGGTGATCTGGCTCTTTAAGCCCGAATTCTCAACGTGTTTTTCTTCAAGATTTTGGATCGCTTTATCTAACGCCAGTTGCTGCGAATCCGTCAGTGATTGCGGGACCTCATAAAAGGGTGAAATAGTGAAGGATAGCCCAATCAGGACTATAGGAATCGGAAACAGTTTCAGGAACTTTGGCAAACGATACGGACTTATTTCTGCGATGTCTAAGGCTGTCGCAGTCTCTGCAGCATCTCGGATTTGCAGTTGTGCGAACTCGTTTTCAGGATCGGCTTGTATCAGCCCAAGTGCTGTACTGAGACGCTCACTGAGATTCATTTTCTCGTCAACAATCCGTGCTACAAACAGCAAATCCTGACGATGTTTAAAATTGAGACAGATACCTACAATCGCCGCTACGGATATGACGATCCAACTGATCTTTGATATATGCATCGGTAGGAAAATCACTCGGTTCAGAAAGAACAGAATAGCCAGCAGAATGAGTCCACAGAAAAATGTAGAGGTGATCGTCTGCAAGAGTGCCTGCCGATACATCCTACCCCGAATGTCGGTTAGACAATTTTTGATGCGCAGCGCATCTACTCCTTCGACTCGATCGCGTTCAGAACTTACCATGCGAGTTTCTCCACTGTCGTCATAACTGCATCTGGGGTAATCACTTCAAGATTCTCGCGTGCGCGATCGGGATGTGCGTCCCACTCTTTGGACGATAGTGTTTTCATAAATGAACACCCTTTACGCGCGACCACTGCATGTCTGTCCCACGGTGGTGCCCACTGGATAAGATTAGAGGCACCAAATAAGGCAACCGTCGGTGTTTTCACGGCAGTGCTGAGGTGCATCGGTCCCGTATCGTTGCTGATGTATAAATCACACCGTTGCAAAAGTGCCGCAAGTTGCATCGGGGTCGCCTGATTGACAATAATCGGCGAATGTGACATCCGTTCCGTCACCTGATCTGCTAATTCACCTTCCCGCGGTCCGGTCGTGATAATAATATGCGCGTCGTATGTTTCATGTAGCCGATCACCGATAACCGCAAAATTCGCTGCGTGCCAGCGGCGATAAGCGGTCGCGGCACCCGGATTGAGACCGATAATGCGCTTGCTATCATTAAGTTTGCGATTTTCAAGAAAATTGTTCACCCACGCGACGCTTTCCCTATCAACAAATACTTCCGGTTCACTGTCTACGACTTCAACGTCCAGTGCCCGAACGACATCAAGATAGCGTTGCGTCTCATGCTGCAAGGTGTTATTCTGGACTGCGAGATTCAACAATCTTTTCCCCCCAGCGTTCGTTTCAAATCCAACACGGAAGGGGATTCTGGCGAGAAATGTGTGAAGAACAAGACGAAACGTTGGTTGTAATACAACCGCCATTTGGAATTTTCGCCGAGCCATCTGATAGACGAGTTTCGGTACCGAAGCCTGATAGGTAAGCACCTCGTTCAGGTGTGGGTTTTCTGACACTAAGTCCTCTCGTGTCGGTGCTACCATGTAAGCAATATAGGCATCTGGAAAATGTTGGCGTAAGGCACGAATGACAGGCGTTGTTAAAACCGTTTCTCCCAGAGGTGCGAGCCTAATGATTAAGATACGTTCGATTTGTTCCGCTGAAACCATCCTGTTCTCTTACACCTTCGGATTGGATATTGCAGACCGAATCCTCTATGAATAGCCTATTGCTAAATTACATGAGTGATGGTATAATACCCTAAAATCTACCGGATGTCAAGATGAATTTCCATGTTCAAAGCTTAAAAGAGAAATATCTACGCGGTTGGGAACGACAAGCGACTGTTATTCTGCTCACCTCTGGGCTTTTGTTAATGATGCACAGATATTACAGTCGACGGAGTTTCTTCAGACACCACTTCGCAGAATACTTTAGCAATGTTCCGTTGGTAGAGAGCCATTCCTATTATTACTGGTTTTTGACGACAGCACTCACCTTATTGCTCGCACCTGTTCTTGTTGCGCAATTTGGAACGAAAGAACGGTTGAAGGACTACGGATTCCAACTCGGTCATCAGAAACTTGGATGGAGTGTGACTGGAATAGCGTGGTTTCTGATGATACCCGTGGTTATCCTCGCAGTCATGGTGTATCCACCCTTTGTGGCAAAGTATCCACTCAGCAAAGTAGTGTCAAGCAGTTGGCAGGCGTTCCTCCCCTACCAACTCGCTTACGGTGTTTACATGTTTTCTTGGGAATTCTTCTTCCGTGGATTTATGCTCTTCGGATTGGAACGGAAATTCGGGAACTATACGCTCTTAATCCAGACGATCCCATTTGCAGTGATGCACTATTCAAAGCCTTTACCGGAGGCACTCGGTTCAATCATTGCGGGTGTATTGCTCGGGATACTTGCCCTGGAAACGCGCTCATTTATCTATGGAGCGGCAATTCACTGGCTTGTTGCAATGACAATGGATGTAGTAGCTGTCACTTTTCCACGCTTTTTTGGATAAAAATTTCATTGTGGTTGCTCAACAATTGTGCTATAATTATCCAAGTTGCTACGCCCAAGTTCAGCATACTCGGGGGGTTCGTAGCGTAAACTTTGCCTTAATCGTCGCTATTATCGGTTTTGTTGCTGTGCCATTGAGTTTCCTCGTCTATCAATACAACAAACAACGCGAGCAACAACGCGAAGAAATAGAGACACTCTGACGGAGAATAGAAGAACTTGAAAGGAAGCCAATCATTCAGGCTTAACCAACGGAAAATTATGGCACAACCCGACATTATTCAAACGATACTTAAAGACAGCAATTACCACCTCGACCTATTCAACACATCTGAAATTCAGGGCTTACGTCAAAGGATAGAAGGCAAAAAAAGACCTATTACCTATTGCCCTATTCGAGGGAAGGCAGTCCAACTAAAACCTGAAGAGCTTATCCGTCAACTCTATGTGGAACGCCTCCTGAACCGGTATAATTATCCGCGTGAGCGTTTGCGATTTGAACACCTTGTCAACTTCGGTAGAGAAAAGAACGCACTGACATCAATACAATGACATTATCAGTGCTATTAAATGTTATCCGGGTGGTTGGGATATGGTTGCGAATCAAGCCCATTTAAAAGATAGCAATTTCAAACCTGAACCTGAAACGGAATACAAATGTATTGAACTTGCCAATATCGGGCGCGATAGAGAAATAAACGGTTGCATGGTAGAACAAGGACAAGACTTGCCAAGTAGAGCGCGAAGCAAGGTAAACATAGGAGATGTGGTTGCTTCATCTATTGAAGGATCATTGGAAAGCATAGCTTTGATAACAGAGGAATATGATAATGCTCTATGTTCAACTGGATTCCATGTTATCAATTCGGATGTCCTTAATTCTGAGACTTTATTGGTGCTTTTGAAAAGCCGCGTCGGTCAGTTACAACTCAAGAAAGGGTGTAGCGGGACAATTCTTACAGCGATTAATAGGGAAGAATTCGGTAGAATCGTTGTCCCATTCATCAAAGCCGATAAGCAATCTGAACTCCAACAGAAAGTCACTGAATCCTTTAACTTACGCAAGCACGCCAAAGACCTGCTGGAATGTGCAAAGCGAGCAGTCGAAATCGCTATTGAACAGGACGAACAAACCGCTATCGACTGGTTGGAATCTGTTTCAGAGACGGCAGCCCTTCATTCGTCTTTTTGGTTGCCTTCCTGAGATCGGTTACAGATTCTGGTTCGATGAGCGGTTCCGAAACACATAACATCTACATTGATACCCGGTAGGTACAGTAAATCTTCAAAAGATTACCAAGGCATAAGGTGAATCTGAATTTGCATCGGCACTTCAAAAATGGTATAATGTATCTGAAAACGACTATAAAATAGTCCATGTTTGATCTGAACGGATAAGTAAGTTCTACAAAAGGAAATTTAAAATGCTAGCACCAAAGCCTCTGGAAGCAAAAAATAAAGTACAAATCACAAAACACCTGGAAGTCGAAGATATGGTGATAATCGGTTCTAAGAATGTGGATGACAAGGCTTTTTATGTAGCACAGGAAATAATTTTGAAAATCACCTCCAAACGCCCTGAAATCCGCACGGAACTAATTGGTTTTGTATGTATTCTTGTTGCACAAGGGGAAAGTGTTGCAGCTTATTTGGAATTGGATGAAAACGATCCAAACTATAAATATGGATGTGCTTTCTTACCAGAAAAAAATCAAGAGTTTCCAGGATATCTGGCATCGGTTATTGAATGGGACGGTGAGCCAAACATGGGGGTTTTTGTTTTTGTTTTAGCCTGTGCAATAAACTATGCAATTTGCCAAATAGATCTAAACTTTTATAGTTCATTAGAAAAATCTTACAAAGCAAGTGTCGCCTCAAAAACATGGGATTGTAATCCGAGGTCCTTGCAAGACGTTGGATCATATTGGGCAGAAGGGGTTAGGATGTGGTACTACGCGGGTGAATTTGAAACGAGGGATGCTCTCAAGGAATATGATCCAGGACTCACCAAATTATTGGGAGATTGGATATCGGATGAAGATATCCCCAAGGTATACTAATCCGAAAATGTTACGACACAATTTGAAGTTAGAGAGTCATTGACAAAAGCAAGTAAGAAAGCAAATCATAGTATAGCCCGTAATTATACTTATACACCTATCCTTTCATAAAGGGCAGTTCGTACGGAGTTTTACTTGGGTGTTTCTTCAAAGTCTCCTCGCCCGTTGAAACTATACTGGACACATGTCTACAATTCCCTATACCTTCTTTTAAACACCTCTCTAACAGGCCAACCCTTAAGTTCTAATATTGTTATCTTATAAACACATTTTGGGGAAATCTATAAGCTGCTCTTTGAGTCCTTTGGGCCGGGTGTATCCAGTCAATTAGCGGTAGTAGTGATGTGCGCTTAAGAGGATTGGCACTGAAAATTGCGGTTTTAATGCTAAAGTTTTCATCTACCTTACGTTGAGTTGGCAACTGACACCCAAAGGCATTTAATATAGTGTTGAGTATGTCGAATAGCGGGGCATCCGCGTTAGAGAGAGCATCCAAGAGTGTTTCAGCATCAATACTGGTGCGTTTGGAAAGTTCGGAAACCCCACCTTGTGATGCTATAAAGACCCGAAGTTCCTTCAGAAAAAAAGACAAATCACTGTCAACACGGTATTCCTCCAATGTCAATTGGAGATAGTCAATTGCTGCCTCTCGATCATTAGCAAGTCTTCTAATTTGATACTCGCGCCAGTTCCCCATTTCTCTCATTGATGTGTCTCCTCATATTCTCGCCAATAGACCTTCGCGAGTTCAATATCCTGTTGTTGTGATGCTTTGTCTCCACCACAAAGCAGAAGGACGAGTGTATTTTCAATTTGACGGAAATAGATGCGATATCCTGGTCCAAAGTGCAGACGCAATTCAAAGATACCTCCACCGACAGATCGGTAATCACCAAAATTGCCATCTTCAAGTTTCGCAAGCCGTTTGTCAATTCTGTTTCGCGTCTTTTTATCTCGAATGGACTCAAACCATTCAGTGTAAGGTTGTCTACCATTTGGACCGCTGTAGTATTGTATTTCTATTGGTTGTCCGTCCCTATTGACAATCGTTCCATACCCGCTATGCAATGAAAAATAATAAAAAATATACAGTTCGTTGATTGGTAATTATACTTCATTTTTTATTAAAAACGCAAGGTATATTGGCAATTTCGGAATTGCTCAGATAATTGCAGTTGACATGCTCACGGTTTTCCTATAAAATATGTTCAATACAACTTTCAGAGCGTTCTAAGCGCGTGTTCCAGATTGATTTGTAGAGGAGATGATGATATAAGATGGCTAACAATGTTTTTCCACCAGCAGAAACTGCGTATCCAATCGCTGATGCGCATGTCAACAGCTTAGAAACATATCAGGCACAATACACCGAATCAATTCAAGATCCCGAAGCATTTTGGGCAACGATCGCCGAACGATTGATGTGGTATCAGAAATGGGATACCGTTCGAGATTACGATTTTATTAACGGGGAAATTAAATGGTTCGATGGCGGCACACTGAACGCTTGCTACAATTGCCTCGATCGGCATATAGAAGCCGGGCACGGCGATGCAACCGCCATTATCTGGGAAGGGAATGATCCCTCCGAAGATAAAACTTTCAGTTACACTGAACTCCTCGCTGAGGTCAAAAAGTTTGCCAATGTCCTGAAGGCACAAGGCATTGAAAAAGGCGATCGCGTCTGTATCTACTTACAGATGGTTCCAGAGCTGGCAATCGCGATGTTAGCGTGTGCCAGGATTGGTGCTGTCCATTCTATCGTCTTTGGCGCATTTTCAGCGGAATCCCTCCGAGACAGGATTAATGACTCGGCATGTAAACTGCTAATTACGCAGGACACCGCACTGCGGGGTCCCCGTAGTGATATACCGATGAAGGTAAACGCCGATGCCGCTGTTGCGGAATGTCCATCTATTGAAAAAGTCGTCGTCGTGGAGCGCACTGGCGATGCGGTCGATTTTGATGCGTCACGAGATATATGGTGGCATGAAGCGATGGAAGATGCCGATGCCGAATGTGAACCAGTAGTTATGAATGCGGAAGACCCGCTTTTTATCCTGTACACCTCCGGCTCGACTGGAAAACCGAAAGGTGTTTTGCATACGACAGGTGGTTACCTCGTCTACACGTCTTACACACATCAACAGGTTTTTGACTATCACGAGGGCGATGTCTACTGGTGCACAGCCGATATAGGTTGGATTACTGGGCACTCTTACATTATCTACGGTCCACTTGCAAATCGTGCGATTAGTGTGATGTTTGAAGGTGTGCCAAACTATCCGGACTTTGGACGCTTTTGGCAGGTCGTTGAGAAGCACGACATTAATATCTTCTATACTGCCCCGACAGCACTGCGCGCACTGATGAAAGAAGGGAATACATGGGTCGAAAAGTACGACAGATCCACGCTCAGACTGCTCGGTACGGTCGGTGAACCGATCAAAGAACCGGAGTGGCTGTGGTACTACAATATAGTCGGTGAGGAACGGTGTCCAATCATAGATACATGGTGGCAAACCGAAACGGGTGGAATTCTGATGACACCACTGCCTGCTGCGACACCACTGAAACCCGGCTCGGCAACCTTCCCGTTCTTCGGAATTGAACCGGTGATACTTGATGAAGCTGGTAACGAAGTGGAAGGGAACCCCGCAACCGGCTATCTCTGTATTAAAACGGCGTGGCCCGGCATCATGCGAACCGTCTACGGCGACCATGAACGGTTTTTGGACACCTATTTCCGCCGGTTCCCCGGCTACTATATGACAGGCGATGGGGTCCTACGCGATGAAGATGGCTATTATTGGATTACAGGACGCGTGGATGACGTTTTGAATGTCTCTGGGCACCGATTAGGCACAGCAGAGGTCGAAGGTGCAATCGGGCAACACGAGACAGTGGCAGAAGCCGCAGTCGTCGGTTATCCGCACGACATCAAGGGACAAGGCATCTATGCGTATGTTACGCTCATGACGGGTGAATCCGCATCTGATACGGTGGAAACAGGCATCAAACAGGCAGTCCGACAACAAATCGGACCTATCGCCACGCCTGATAAAATCCAGTTTACCCCTGCCCTGCCAAAAACGCGATCAGGCAAGATTATGCGGCGTATCCTCCGGAAAATCGCGGAAGGCGACATCTCCAACCTCGGTGATACCTCCACCCTCGCCGATCCAACAGTGGTTGACGCTTTGGTTGAAGGCAGACGGTAGAAATCACGATGTCCGTCGTGTTGATAAAATCAAAGGGGTAGTCTGCAACAACGGCGCAGGCGGATTTAACGCACCCCTTTGATAGTTCTAACGTCCGTTATTTACCCGCAAGGAAAAATTAAAAATTGGCATCAGCACAGAAGATAGTAAATGAACTAATAAAACAGGGGATCACCCACGCTGTAGGCGTTCCAGATAACGGTAGTGCCCGAATTTATGAACTCTTACGATCAGAGCCTGGTATCGAAGTTATCACGGTCACCCGCGAAGGGGAAGCCTTTGCCATTGCATCAGGGTTGTACGTTGGTGGCAAAAAGCCTGTTATCATCATCCAAAATACAGGATTCTTGGAATCAGGCGATGCCTTCCGCGGTACCGTTGTCAACATGCAGGTCCCAGTAGTGGTATTTATTGGATATCGCGGGTACCACAACCGAGACAGAAATGGACAATGGGTCGATTCTGTAGCGACTTTCCTTGAACCGACGTTGAAAGCATGGAATCTCTCTTATGAGATGCTTGAAACAGACTCGGATGTTCCCTGCATCACGAGAGCATTTGAAGAAGCTTCAGAGACTTCACTACCAACAGCGGTGCTTTTAATCGGACATTCTACATAGCAACTTTCGCCTATATTTCGACCGTTTGGAACAAACAAGAGGATTCTTGTGCTGATACCTATAGCGTTCTGTTCCGGTAATTGAGAGTGCCTCGCGCGATTTTTTACGTGAAATGATGACGCAATTGCCTCGTAGCGTTCCATTTTCCCGTAAAATTCTGTTAAAATCCTTGTTTTTTCGGGTTTTTTGGTGAAATGTCGCTTTTTATTAAACATTTTACTTGACAAAACGTTCTAACATAATGTATCATTAATTTTTGTTTTTGTTTTATCAAAATTTTATAGAAGGAGCGGAGAAAGATGGAAGCCGAGTTTTTCGGTGAAACAGCAAGTATTGAAAGTGTTGATCCATACATGGATGCAACATATCCACCAGATGAGGCAGAACCCTCAGAAAGTTATAAAGGTAGCGATCAAAGTGCTTTAACGAGTTGGCTTCGTAGCGTAGCAGGTCACCGTCTGTTAACCCGCGAGGAAGAAGTTCAATTAGCAAAACGGATTGAAACCGCAGAAACTAAAGCACTAGACGAGCTATTAGAGGTCTTAGTGGAAGTAAGCCTATTATCACGCGAGAAGAAAGCGCAACTGGCAGAACACATTGAAGTCCTAGAGGCTAAAGCACTAAATGAACTATTAGAGGCATTAGTGGAAATAAACCTAATATCTCGCGAGAAGAAAGAGCAACTGACAGAACAAATTGAAACTGGCAGGAGCGAAACAAGAAAAGCACTGGTAAGCGAATTACAAGACGCACTGGTGACAGGTGACTCACTATCTGAGAAAGAAAAAGATAAACTGACGAAACGGATTGGAGTAGCGGAGAGCGAAGCACGTAGGGCACGAGATGAACTTGTCCAAGCGAATCTACGACTCGTAATTTCTATCGCAGTTAAATACCAGGGTCACAACGTTCCACTCGAAGATTTGATTCAAGAAGGAAACATCGGACTGATTAAAGCAGCAAGCAAGTTTGACTATAAGAAGGGTTTTAAATTCAGTACGTACGCGATTTGGTGGATTAAACAAGCAATTATGCGTACGCTTGACAATTTTTCCCGTTCCATTCGATTACCTTCCTACGTAGTCGCAAAAATGAACAAATTCGATGCCGTCTACGCAACATTGTGTCAACAACTACAACGCGAGCCGCGGCGCGACGAAATAGCAGACGCTTTAGACTTGACAGTGAAACAGGTCGAAGAAATTTTAACGTTTAACGCTGACGCTATCTCAATGGATTTACCACTTAGCGACGAACGTTCTGCTGCCACATTAGGCGATTTAATTGAAGACCCAACAACGAGTGGGGAAGACGGTCCAATCGCAGAAATGATTAATCAAGATTTGACCGCGCAATTTCTTAAAAAACTGCCAGAGCGCGAGCAGAGAGTACTGAAGATGCGCTTCGGACTTGAGGACGGAGAACGGAAAACACTCCGAGAAATCGGCGTTGCTTTGGAGGTTACCCGAGAACGAGTTCGACAACTGGAAATAGATGCAATCAAACGATTGTATGCCCATTACGACTCAATGGGGGAATCTCGGTCAGATCAACAATCCTTGGCAGGAAAAACCGCTGCATAACACCGCTCACGGAAGGCAATTATGAAAAATTTCTTGAAGAAGCTCAAAGGCACTGAAACCGCTTTGCTGACAGTCACAGAAGCCGCACAAGAGAAAATTCAGGCAGTGATAGAAAGCGAAGAGGCGGAAGTTGAAGGACTACGCATTAGTATTCAGGGTAGAACCGCCACCGCTTTCCAATACAGCCTTGGTTTAGCCACTGAAGCACAAGCAGATGACATTGTTGTTGAATGCGAGAATTTTAATGTACTCGTCGACGCAGAAAGCGCGCCTGACATTAAAGGTACTGTCATTGACTATGTCGATGACCTAAATTCGAGCGGATTCAACATTGAGAATCCAAACACACCAACATGGGACAATTCAAAAGCACAAGAGGTTCAGAAGCTCATTGATGAACGGATTAACCCGGCGGTTGCGGCACACGGTGGACAGATAGAACTCCTAAATGTCGAGGATGATGCTATATACATCCATATGGGAGGCGGCTGCCAAGGCTGTGGTATGGCAAATGTCACACTCAAACACGGCATCGAGGCAATGATTCAAGAGGTTTTTCCTGAGATTAAACACGTGATTGACACCACCGATCACGGTGCCGGGGATAACCCGTACTATTCCCCAAGCAAGGGATAACACAAATGAAACGGGCGGATGTCACCATCCGCCCGATTTTATTTTTAACCTGATACAACGTGTGCACCCAAGTTGTTCGCTTGCGTAACAAAACAGGAACCACCATCCGGAAGCGTTTTTAGGAATGCTTCGGTGTCACATTTTAATTTATCAATATCCTCACCCATCACGCAAATTGCCGACCCCCAACTGCTAACCCCCGCGCCGAAAATTCCACTGTCGCGTAAGAAGTCAAGAGTCAATCGGAGTTCAGCACCTTGTGCGTCAATTTCCACTTTTTTCCATCCAAACGTTTGAATTTGATTTAAGGCTTTGCCAAAGGTAGACATATCTCCTTCAACCAAGGCAGGAAGGACCTGCATCAATAGGATATGTGAAAGTTTCTGTGCAACCCATTCCGGTTGCGGACACAGCGTCTGAAACAACTCAATCTCTTTATCACCATAAATCCGTGAGCAATTCGGCATGACAATTAGCAACGGCACCTCTGGGAATGAGTAACGGAGTAAAACCGGAGGTGGTGAAATATCTCCAAGGGCAGAAGAAGGGAGGAATGATGACTTCTGTTCAGGGAAACGATGTCCGCCATCAACAATGAACCCACCCGTCCCGAATGCCGCAACACCAATACCTGAAGTGCCACCACGTCCAACAACTTTTGCCAATTCTTGGACATCTAACCCAAGTCCATATAGCACATTGACTGCGTGTGCAACACCAAGAGAAAGTTGCGTTCCAGATCCGAATCCACAATGCATCGGGATTTCAGATTGAAATGTTAATTTAATGCCGGGGAAGGGATAGGTTTTTTGAAATCGCTCAAGTACTGCAACAGCCCGATCACGGTATACAGAAGATGGTAGATGAATTTCGGTTGCTTGCTCAGCAACAATTTGAAAATTGGGATTAGCAATTGCGAGACCGAATCCACCATCAATCCGTCCCAATGCACCGTTCAAATCAAGTAGAGAAAAGTGTAAGCGGGACGGAGTGGTAATTTTGACGTGGTGCATAGTTGTGTCGGGTCACTGCGGACTTTCCGTAGATTAGCCAGCTGCCTCACCATGGTCCCCATTTTGTCTGACATCTCGCTCGATTAAACCGTCACGAATATGGAGGACTCGTTTGGCATGTTCAGCGACTTCAGCCTCATGCGTCACCATGATGATGGTATTTCCCTCATCGTTCAAACGGTTGAAAATCGCCATAATTTCGGTGCCAGAACGGGTATCCAGATTACCTGTCGGTTCATCAGCAAAGATCATCGAGGGCCTATTGACTAAAGCCCGTGCAATCGCTACACGCTGAATTTGTCCACCAGACAACTCTGTTGACTTGTGATCGACTCGGTCCGCTAAGCCTACCGCTTCCAAGGATTCAAAGGCACGCCGTTTGCGCTCTTTTCTGCCCAAACCGGAATAAATAAGTGGTAATTCAACATTATTGAGTGCACTCGTTCGTGGCAGCAGATTAAACGACTGAAACACAAAACCGATCTTTTTATTCCGAATGTCAGCCAGACGATTATCCGAAAGTCGCCCGACCTCTTCACCTTCAAGGAAGTAGTCTCCCGATGTCGGTGTTGCGAGACACCCCAGAATATCCATCATAGTCGATTTCCCGGAGCCCGATGGTCCCATAATCGCGATGAATTCGCCTTGTGTTACAGTGAAGCTCACACCTCGTAAGGCATGCACCTGCACATCGCCCATTTGATAGACTTTTGTTAAATCTCTTACATCTATTAACACAGTGTCTCCTCCTTAACCTTACAAAGGTAAACCAATAGACCAGAAATACAACTTAGCATGTATATGTTAACTTATTCTTTCTCTTCCTCTTCCTCTGTATCTGTTTGTCCCTTTGTTAATTCTTGCATAGAAGGCACAAAAACGCGGTCCCCCTCCTTCAAACCACCAGTAATTTGAAAGTGGGTGTTATTGCGCTGCCCAATTGTAATGTGAGTTTTGACACCTTTTTGTTCTTTTTTATTTTTACTGGGTTCACCCGTATCTAACATAACAAAGTATTGCCGCTCACTGTTAACTTCAGCCTCTATATTAGAAAGGATATCTTGCCCGGAAACAACAATGGAAATCTCCATTGGACCGTTCTGCAAGCCTTTCTGCGTACCTTCGAGTAATATTTCAAGATTGCCACGGGTTTCCTCTGAGTCAATCTTTCCGACTCGTCCATCGAACTCTTTCCCGATCAAATTTCGGATCTTGAGTTCCTGACCTTCCCGAAATTGTCCAAGATCCGCCGAATTTACATTTGCCTTAACAGTGAACACCTTTGGACTCAGCACAGCAGGTATTGGAAGTTGAAGGATATCGGATTCTTCAAACACAATGATGTCAACATCCGCAGACATACCAGGCAGAAGTTCTGGCGGCGAACCAATGACCTCTACATCTACCTCAAAGGTGATGACAGAACTCTGATTCTGAGGACCTCGTGGGGTCGCACTCGGTGAAATCTCGCTGACCCTCCCCGGAAATACCTGACCCGGATAACTATCAACACTAATTTCGGCGCGTTGTTCCTCACTTATTTTCCCAATTTCTACCTGATTTATCTGTGTCCTCACAATCATCTGATTGAGGTCGGCAATACGCATAATTGCATCGCCACGTGAAAAAGCGGAACGCCCCGAGGTGATAATTTCTCCCTCCTCAACAGTGAGACGCGTAACCGTCCCCGCTATAGGAGCTATGACTGTCGTCCATGCATAGCGTTCATGTTGCGACTCAAGCTGACTTTGTGCTTGGAGCAAACTCGCCTCTGCGCCAACTCTGGCATGACGGGTTAATTCCTTTTCTTCTTCAGTCGTTTCTTCCAATTGACGGAGCCGTGTGCGAGCGTTCTCCAATTCCGCTTCCAATTGCTTTTTCCGGGCTTCTTCCGATTCTTTAAGGGTCAGTACATTCTTTCTACTGAGCTCAAGGGTTGATTCTCGACTCGAAATCGCTTCTTTCCGGACATTGATATTTTCTTTCTGGGACTTAACGGTTTCTTTTTGGGACTCGACCTCTTTCTGTGCGTTTTCATACTGCGATCTCGCCCCGGCGAGTTGGTTTTGTGATTCCTCTAACGTCCGCTTGGAAACTAATTTCTTATCAAACAGTTCTTTGTTTCGATCGTACTCGGACTTCGCTGTTTCAAGCGCCACCTTTGCGGATTCAACACTCGTTTCCGCCCGATCAGACATGAATCCTGCTTGTAATAAAGCAATCTCAGCCTGCTTTAAGCCAATCTGATCGCGGTTGAGGTCAATTTGTGTAGTCGCTACTTGTGTTTCTGCTTCGGTAATTCGTTGCTGTGTCGTTGCAACAAATGAATCCAAAGTCGCCTGTGCCACAGCGACAGAATTGCGTGCTTGCGCAAGACCACTTTCTTGCTGTTTTTCAGTAATTTGAATTTGGAGTTCTGCCCGTTGAAGTTGGGCATTTTGGGCATCACGATTCGCCTCTGCTTGTTTCCTTTGTTCCAGAATTTGCTCATCATCAATTCGGAGCAAACGATCTCCCAATTTAACCTCGTCTCCCTCATCAACGAAAATCTCAACGATCTCGCCCTCCACGTTCGAGCGGACATCCACCTCAAGGAAGGAACGTAAATTACCAGACTCACGCACCCGAACGCGGAATTCACCACGGCGGACAATTTCCTGTTTGTCCTCAGCTTCCTTCTTGTTTTGACCGAAACTGAAGTCCATCCGAGTAGCACCAATTGCCCCAACAGCAATAACAACTAAGGCAACTGCTCCAATGATAATCCACTTCTTTTGAGCTTTCATGGCTACTGTAACACTCCCATTGCATCTTGTAAACGGATTTGTGCGATTTTGTAGTCGTAGAATACATTGACCTCATTTGTCAATGCTTGCGCGTAACTTGTTTGGGCATCAAGGAGTTCAAGCAAGATCGCTTTGTCAACATCAAAACGCCCTTGAATGACATCTAAACTGAGTCGAGCATTAACAACCTGTGTCTTGGAAATATCTACCGCTTCTTCACTACGTTTGAGGTTCAGATAAGACTGTCTGACAGACAGCGCGACACTCCGTTCCAAGTCGCTCGCACTTTCGCGCGCCTGTTCCAATTGCATACCCAACTCTTTGACCCGATTGCCCAACACCCCTCCATCAAAAAAGGTGAAATTTAGTGAAACACCGGCACTCCAACTTCGAAAGTCAGAGAAATTTTCGCGCTCACGGAGGTAATCATCAAGGTTAACGTTATAGTCAACATCGGCGTTCAAACGGGGCCAGCGCTGTAATTTTGCGAGGGTCAATGACCATTCTTGTGACCTCAATTGCGCTTGCGTTTCTTGAAATTCTGGGCGATTGTCAAGTGCTATCTGGATAGCTTCCTCAACCGATACCCCTATCCGCTCAATCGTGCCACGTTCTTGGTACAAGCGGTAGGATTCATCAATACCAACTGGCAGCAATATACCCGGATCTAATCCAAGGAGGCGGGGTAGTGTTGCCTGTGCTACTTGAAGCGAATTGCGATTGCTCAACAGTGCCAGCCTATCATTTGCCTCGCGCACCTCAGCAGTAGCAACATCTGCAGGAATAAGGGAACCTGCTTCCACAAAATCCCTCGTCCGCTGTGTATTCTCCTGGGATCTCGCCAAAATCTGTTCGCTTACATTGACGAGTTCCTGTCTTTTGAGCACATCGTAATAAGCCTCAGTAATGTTAAGAATCAACCCTTGTTTAATAATTTCATTGCGGCTGATAGTAGCATTTAGGGTTTCTTTGGCTTGAGCGAAACCGCCTTCCCGTTGTCCATTATCCCAAATTGTATATTGTCCGCTCAGCCCTAAATCGTAGTTTTCGGGTTCAAACCCGAAGTCGATTCGGTCAGAAAAATCGTAAACACCGTTTGAAAAAATACGTGGAAAATAGTCAGCGCGCGCAGTTTTTACCCGAAGTTCCTGTATAGCAAGATTCAAACGCGCATTTCGCATATTCGTCGATCTTTCTAAGCCTACTTGGACACATTGTTCAAGTGTCAAAGGCTGAGTTAAATCAACTTCAGCGGCAGGTTGCTGTGCACTCACACAAAAAACGACTGCAAATTGAACAGTGAGGATGAATTTTAAAAGCAAACTTCTGAAACCTGCATGGCGCGCTCCTTTGAGCTTTGACAAAACAATGAACATAACTTTCCCGTGAATCATTAACATCTCCTTGTCCGTTCCAACATTTGTAGACGCGCTCCCTCGCGGACGTCTGGTGTCGGTTTTAACACTTTCTAACAGTTAATTTTTAATTTTCAAGCACGTCAAAAAGATCTTGTTTATAATATTTTGACGCATTTTCTTGATAAAAGTTTAGACATTTTAACCCGCAAAGAGGTTCTTTTTTATTGCAATCGCCCAGAATTTCTGCTAAACTACTACTAAATTAGAGACTCTAAAACACACTTCGGACGAGAAACATGCAAAAGCAAAACATTATTTTTATCCGTATCTTTATTTGTGTCGCATTAGCTATCTTCGTATCAACGCCAGTACTCTCAGCTGATTCCGGCACACATTGGCTAATTGTGGACGCGACACCGGAAGCACGCGCCCACGAACGGGTGAACTCACTGATTGAACTCCTAACGATACGCGGAAATGTACCGAGTGAGCAGATCCACCATATTGAAGGCAACAGTGCCACATCTGAAGAGATCCACGCCATGATTCAAGAAGTTGGGAGGCAAACCGCTGTTCAGGATACCCTCATTTTTCTATATCACGGGATGGTTACCAAACCGAGAGGCATGAACGCCATGCACCTGCTGACACAAGGAGACGAACAAGGAATCCAAGATGCAACCCTTAATGACTGGTTCAGAGAGACAGAAAGAAAGCACACGGTTGTTATTGTCGATGGCTACACAGAGGACACAAACCTAAACGCCTACTATGCGAATCGCGAGATACTCGGCACCGCTGCACTCAATGCGATTCAATCAGCAGAGAACGCAGACAATACAGTCCTCCTTCAACAACTCCACGATACCCTTACGGTAGATACAACCGATACAAACGATAATCGGCAGCTCAGCATTATAGAAAGTTACGAACTGTTGCGAGCCAATCCCGATTTTGTGGAGGGAATTCTTGCACCAACGGGTGATGTCGAAGCGGCACTGCTTAAACTCAGTCCCGCGCTTAAGATCACAACATTTCCCGAAGGCGCAGATATTTTCATCAATGACGCAGAGGTTGGAAGCACACCGAAACTCATCACAGAAAATCTGCAACAAGGCACCTCCACTGTAACCGTAAAGAAAGCGGGGTACATCAGCCCACCGCCCAAAACCGCTGAACTGCAGTTAGAATTTGGAGAATCCGTCCACATCGGTTGGGCACTTGAGCCTATTGCTATTCATGGCACCGTTATAGGTGTGTCGGATACGCCACCTACTGGATCTGTTGTCTGGATTGATGGAACGGCATATCAACAAGTCGTGGAAGCGGATGGAATCTACCGTTTCGACGAGTGGGAAGATTCTAATTTACTGACGCTTGGTGAAACTTACACACTCTACGTGAAACAAGCTGACCTGAATTACGGCTCGGCAACTTTTACATTTGATGGCTATACCGACATAACACAACCCCTGCAGCTTATTCAACGAACATGGTTTGAAGTCGCACAAATCGAATTCGACCGGCATAACCATCAAGGGGCTGTTACGGCTTTTCAGAATGGAATTGAAATCACAAGAGACTTTCCGCAAATGTCCCCTGACCTAACAGTTCTACTGCTCACCTCCTTCGCTGATGCCGTAGAAAAACAAGACGTTCAGGATGTCACCTATCTCATCGTTACAGCAAAACTCGCGGAGCAGCGTGGCCAGCCTGCACTCGCAAAAAAGTATTGGGAAGAGGTGAAAACAAAAGCAGAAAAAGGGAGTTCCGCCGCTAAACTCGCAAGTCAGCGACTATGGCAACTGGATCGTGGACGCTACCTCTTGAATATCGGCTTGATTGTGTTGCTGGTAGTCCTATTGGCATCCGGGGCGTGGACATATCTTAGATACCGCAAATCCAAGCGAACCGTGCCAGCAGATTGAAGACTCCACTATCTAACGCGACTCGGAAACCGCACTTACCATTTACAGAACCTGTATATTAGACATAACTTCTTCCAATACGACCGTCGCATACCCACCCGCAGGTAGCGTAAAACTGAGACGGACTCCCGCACTATTGACCGTTTCCGACACTTCATGCAATTGCATCGGCATTCGGAAAGGTCTACGCGTCCCCGGTAAACGGATACCTACCACCTTACGAAAGGCTTCAAATCGAACCTCCTCATCTGCAAGGAGCGATGTCTCCAGCGCAAGCGCGTCGCCAGTTGGCAGGCGCATCTTATATCCGAAAATCGGACCCGAAGGGCTAATTTCAAATGCATCTGCCCGCGGTTGCTCAACAGTAGCATCCGCAACAAGAAAAGGGGCACCGTTGTCGTGTTTTACAGCGATATCACCTTCAAGAAGTTTCCCTAAATATGGAAACCGTTTTTCCAAGACGCAGTTAAAAAGGGACGCCTGATACGCTGACAAAAACAACTTACGTAGCCGATGCGGAATACACATAACGACCTTTTGGGGAGACCTTTTTGTTAATTCTCGTTGCATACGGCGCGCCACATCATCGACCTGTAGTGCGTCATCTGTCAGCATATAACGCAACACCGCATCCCAATCCGCTTTCACCAACGCTTTGCCAATCAGATGTGAATCGTTTTTATTCCCAAAGCGCTGTGCCCCGAAGCGATTCGGTACACCTTCAGTTGCTAGCCGATCCATTACTGCTTTGACACAAGGCAGCGTATCGTGAGGAACATCGTGTACGGTTATCTCAAAACGGTTGCCTCGAAGGTGTCCTATCCGTAATTTATGCGGATGCTGTTCTGCCCAAAGCACCTCAATATCCGGTTGCTCAATTTTCAAAATCCGCTCTGGCAACACCCCTTCGACAGATAGCACTTGTGTTGTGACAGCTTTCTTATCCTTCAAACCAGCGTAACCGAACTTCTGGGTATGTACCTGCAAATCCTGTGCAATTCGGTTAATTGTTTCCAAGGTGCTGAGGTTCCGTTTCCGAATCGCAAAAAAGGTATGTGTCCCCGTCCCAGTAGGCTCATAAAGTGGTAGTTCCTCGACAATAAAATCTTCAGGTTTTTTAATCATCTGATACCTCTGTATCTTTTAGTCTCTCCTGCATTATAGTCATCATTACCCCGTTTGTCAAACCGTGAAAAACGGAAATATCTCTTTCCTCTTTTTTACAACTAAACAGTTCTCTATCCAGTCACGACTTAACCAAGAACCATCGCGGTAGGAAATTATGCCTTAAATGGCATAATTTGGCTTCGCAGCGAGAATGCTTTACATTTGGAGCGATGCCCAGATTATAATAGTTAAAAATCCTTGCCACAAGCACTTAATTGTGGTATACTTAACAGTGAAACACCAAAAAGGAGGGGAAAATGGCTTACATTATTTGCGAACCGTGTGTTGATGTAATGGACACTGCATGCGTTGACGTCTGCCCGGTTGACTGTATACACACCACCGAAGGCGAAAATCAGCTTTACATCAATCCAGATGAATGTATCGACTGTGCAGCATGCGAACCTGCGTGTCCCGTTGACGCGATCTCCATGCAAAGTGATGTCCCCAGCGAATGGGAACCGTTTATTGAGATAAACCGTAAATTTTTTGAGACCTTCGTTAAACCTGAAACCGCGGATGAAGGAACCGATGAAACAGGAAAAACTAAACAAGGAAAGCAACAAGGTATACCGGAAGAATTTGTGCAAATACCGGAGGTCCCAGACTCAAGTCTTCGCGCACCATACAATATCCTTGCAATGCTCTTACAACCGCTTCTCGGTGCCTTTTCAGCGAAGTTTAAAGCACGGCTTGAAGAGATGGCTGGCAATACACTTGTCTTTAGTTCTGCGGTATCAACAGCTATCAATAGCCTCATCAACCTGACGCTCTATCCGCTTATCCTCTTCTTCATCGGGGTCAAAGGGCAAAGTGCCAACCTTTTTACAAGTGAAGGCAACCTGATGATTTTCTTGGGAATCATCATCGCTATTTCTGAAGGTATTTACCGGTTTAAAGACGAGTTCAATTCCACAGTTGAACAACCGAGCTACGGCGCAGCCTTCTACGGATGGTTTCCATCACTCATTGCAACCCCACTCCTACTTGGCTTACGTTCAGCACTCGTCGTTCAGCGAAAAGAAGAACGCACAACGGTGCCCGGATCGGTCCTCACAGATGGTAAGATCTATTCTGATGATGTACGGGAACGTTACAGACGCTACGGCATGGTAAACCACGTTACGGAACTGGCGAATCACTACGAGGTTGAAATCGAATTTCCGAGATGGGTGCCGAATTCTGTCGCGAAACAAGAACATGAACTCCCTGATAGAATGCCGGACTACACGTATGAAATTCAACTCAGTTCGCCGTATGTCCCTGGTGAATCCGTGTATGTCCCTGGTGAATCTCTCGCGCCTGAAAGTATATTGACTGTGCAGACACAATTGGATGATCCAAGGTTTGCCTCTGTTGTAGGTCGCACAAGCTCATTCCCGAGGGGTTTCACAAATATCACGCCGATTTCAGGACAACCCGAAGATTTTCAGGCAACTTATCGGAATAAAGTATTGACGATTATCATCTCTAAAAGCGGCACATGCGAATCACTCGGACTCGAACCGACAGTGCATTATGCCAAACTGAAGGGATAGCGAAACTCGCAACTATGAGCCATGATTGATAAAGAAACGCTTGTCGATTGGGATAAGCGTTATCTCTGGCACCCATTCACGCAAATGCAGGATTGGCTGGCGGAGGAGCCAGTCATCATTGAAAGAGGTGACGGATGCTACCTCATCGATATTGCCGGAAATCGGTATATTGATGGAATCGCTTCCATGTGGACAAACGTTCACGGGCATAATCATCCAGAGCTGAACACTGCACTCAAGACGCAGATAGACAAGATCGCACACACCACACTGCTTGGGTATAGCAATATCCCTGCAATCCAGCTTGCACAAAAACTGGTAGAACTCACACCGCCTGGGTTGAACAAGGTGTTTTACTCCGACAACGGTTCAACGGCTGTCGAAGTCGCCTTGAAGATAGCGTATCAGTACTGGCAACACAAGAAAGAACCGTCCCGGAAACTATTTCTTCATTTCGATAATGCATACCACGGCGACACGATAGGTGCGATGAGCGTCGGTGGTATCGACAGTTTCCATACGACCTTTGATTCCCTCCTTTTCAAAGGTATCCGCGTGTCCGCTCCTGAAGCCTATCACTCTCACCACGCTGTGGATACATCCCATAATAAATCTGCGGTTAAAACCCGTTGGCTCAATGCAGTGGAACGCGCACTCTCCGAATATGAAGGGAAAATTGCGGGTATTATTTTAGAACCACTCATTCAGGGCGCGGGCGGTATGCTTATCGCTCCGAAGGGATTTCTAAAGGAACTCGCCGCATTAGCAAAACGGAAAGAAACTCTTCTCATTGTTGATGAAGTAATGACGGGGTTGGGTCGTACGGGTAAAATGTGGGCATGCGAGCACGAGGACGTTACACCCGACCTCTTATGCACAGCAAAAGGACTCGCAGGCGGTTATCTTCCACTCGCCGCGACTTTGACCACCGACGAAATCTATAACGCCTTCCTCGGTGCATATCGAGATCTCAAGACCTTCTTCCACGGACACACCTTCACCGGAAACCCATTAGCATGCGCAGTCGCATTAGAAAATATCGCCATTTTCGAGCGTGAAAATCTTCTCTCCAAACTCCAATCTACTATTAAACACTTCAGGAATCGGCTTCAGGAATTCTATACACTGCCACACGTCGGTGATGTCCGAATATGTGGTTTTGCCGCCGGTGTAGAATTAATGAAAAACTCGGATCCCCACACGCCTTATCCTCTTGAAGAGAAAGTAGGTATCCGAGTTTGTAAAGAGGCACTCACCCGTGGGGCGATGCTGCGACCGCTTGTTAACACTATCGTCCTTATGCCCCCTCTACAAATCTCGACTTCAGAGTTAGATGCGCTACTGGACATCGCTTATACCTCAATCGATGTTGTTACAAGCGACCCCAGCCATTGAAAGAAGAAGCGCAGACAAAAAAATAGGGCGGGTTTTAAACCCGCCCTGAAACTATAGTCGATTAGAAACTCACCCTACCGACTGCCATGTTTTGTGCCCTATCCGTTACCTGGATGATAATGGTGTGCGCGCCTTCGGGAAGTTCACCCGTTTCGAGTAGGAGCTGCTCCATTTTGGAATCGAAGATCCCATCGTCAGGAAAGATAACCTTCCAGTGTTCATCACTGTCAATCTTATAGACAGCCTTCTGGATTGGCGTGGTCATATCTGTAACTTCACAGGCAATTTTGTAGGTATTATCACCGTTAGCAGTGACTTGGATTTCCCCGAGAGCGGGCTGCGTATTGTCTACCTCAACCGGCATACTCATCTTTTCAGATGATTTCGCCCATCCAACTGGATTGCTGAGTTTGTCGGTTGCAACGACTTTTAAGGTGTATCGTCCATCTGGGACGGTAGTTACATCCCAGTCATAGTTCGCTTTGGACAATTCCTTTTTGAGGAGCCGCCAATTGCTCTCGTCCACAGCTTTGTAGTAGAGGGTATACTGCAACGTATCGGCATTTGCGTCCTCAACCTTCCAACTAACCTTCCAGTTTTTAGATGGAGCATCGCCTGCATTGCCCGATCCGCCGCTATCCCCGCCACGCGCACCTGGCGGTGGTAAACTACCACCGGAGGAGCGGCGCCCTCTTTCCTGGTTCCCACCACCGCTACCATCATCTACCTCAATACTGGTGAAGCGTGGCTCAACATTCGTCTGCACAGAGGCGAGAGTCACCTTCTTCAAAATAGGCGTTTGTGCCGTGTCACTGGTTGTGAACTTCGCACGCCACTGGATATACTGCCCATCTCCATTCGGAATCTGAGAGCCTTCTGCTGTCGTGAGTTCATCGGACCAGTCGCTCCAAGTATCATCCGGCTTTTTGGTATTACCGGTGCGGGTTGAGAAGGCAATCGCTGTTCCTTCTGCCATCTCACCTTCCCAAGAAAGTTTTCCCCATCGAGACAAACTCTTTGCGTCGTGAACCGTTGACTCAAGGGTGCCCTCCTCGACATAGGTGGCAGTAAGATTAAAAAGTTTTCCAGGGTTACCTGTCGCGAGGAGCGTCTTTGTGCCCCCATCTCCTTCTTTCTGATGTATTGCTACAATCTGGTTCGCCGGGCATTTGCCGACTTCAACAGAGTCGCCGCTCATCAGATTGACCCGGTAGAGTTTTCCGTCATCTCCGGTGCCTACTAAAATTTGCGAGTCGCTTTCAAGGACGATAGCCAAAATAAGCGGTTCCGGCGATGTCCAAATCGAAACTGCAGTCCCGTCTGGTCGAATTTTGTAGATGTTAGACTTGTTTTCTTGCGGTGCACCACCACCCGGTGGCGGCGGACCAGAGGGGGTCGGAGGTCCGTTTGAACCACCACGTCGTCCCCTTGAAGGTTCAGCAGGTTGGGACGTAACGACTGCCGCATAGAGGTTCCCTTGTGTATCCATTTCAAGGGCACGTACCTCTTTCTCTTTCGCTTGATAGATAACCTTTGCAGTACCATCGTCCATGATATGGTAAATAATGCCGTTGTCGCTGCTTCCCGCGTAGAAACCCTTTTCGTGTAGAAGGAACGTCATGATATTTTTTTCTTCGGCATCAAAGAAGACGCTGGACTCACCATCTGGTGTGATTTTGTAAATTTTACCATCAGTCCCGGTCGCTGCATAGAGATTGCCAGCATCATCGAATTTCAACGCCCACACATATTTGTCGCCCTCATTGAGAAGGGTCGTCGGAGGTGTTGTAGCATCAGTGATTTTATAAATCAACCCGTCGGGTCCAGTGCCAGCATAGAGCGCATTGTCAGGTCCGATAGCGAGACTGTAAATGGTAACTTCAGGTGAATTGTAATAAAGTTCGGCGGTGTCGCCATCCGCAGCAATTTTATAGATTTTCCCCTCGTTCCCGGTACCCGCATAGAGATTTCCTGCTGAATCTTCCACAAGTGCCCAGACTTGGGTCTCCTTGAGCTTCGTAAAGGAATCAATTTTGGGAGATAGCATAACATCTCCCGTACTTGTCAGCGAAAGGTCTTTGGGCTTGCCAGACTCAAAATCCGCATGGTTTTTTTGTTCCCATAAAGATGTATTGACTGCTGACGCGATGCTTGTATAAATAAAGACGGTTAAAATAAAACTCCAAAAGGAGATGACACGGCGCATTGAAAATACCCTCCTGTAACAGTTATCAGTTGTCAGTTGTCAGTCCCAAGAGGCGTATTGTTTAACGCAAAACCTCTCTTAACTGAAGCCTGTTAACTGTTAACTGAAAACTATAAAATCTAAAGCCTGTTAACTGTTAACCGAAAACTGACAACTATTCTTCTGCGTTCCTATCCACAACGAACCGAATCATGCCGCTTCCATAAATCACATAGTCTGTTGACACTTTATCAATGTGTAGGGTTGTGCCCACAGTATACCCACTATTGCCAATCTGCTTTGCGGTATTCATGACGGACATGACTGAAGGCGGCAGATGTGCGAATTCTTTCCCCTGAACAGTGAGCCCGGGTTCTGGTACAAAGAGTTCCATAATAATTTCCGAGTTATTTTCGCCTCGTTGCAACAATTCCACTAATTGATTGATATTTTTGTGGCGAAAGTTCAGAGGCGCCCGGTTACGTTGCCAAGATTCGTGAAAACTGGCATTGGTGGCGAGGAGCGTGACAATCCCTTCTGGCACATCTTTAGGAATCGTGATCGTCCCTGTTTGCACTATAGGGTTTTCAAAATAGGGTTGCAAAGTAAATTCCACCTCAACAGTATCCCCAGGGCGATAGCGGAGTTTATCCATCCGAAGACTTTGAATCCTCGCCGTTCGCCGTTTATCCTCTATGCTCACATCAAGGGTGACATTTTCGACCGGAACACTCGTATACTGGTTGGTAGCTAACTGAAACATTGGCATCAGGAGCGTCTGCATGACACCAAACCCGGGTGATCCTCTGGAAGAATAGATATTCTTGTACACCAACTCACGCGTTTCGAGGTCGGGATGTTCTTTCAGGGTGATAGTCGCTCCCATATTGAGCGTGTAGTCTCCCAAATAAAACTCAAGTGTGTCCATGAGCATCCACGCCCCCATGCCTGTATAAACTGGAGAGAAACTGCGATGTCGAATCACTTCGTAAGCCTTCTGATGCCGCTTACCATCAGCAGTCTGCACATTGACATTTACAGGAATATAACTCGGGTGTTTTCCGATGATGCCAGCAATAGCAGGGTCCCTGTCTTGTACTAAGGTCCCGATGGGTTGTGTCGGTGATGCTATTTTGCGGGAACGGGAACGGCTCGGAACAATAAAATGCACATATCCGCCAGAAAGCGGAATATTGACGTTACCTTCTGCAGACGCAGAGTGTCCATAAGCAAGCAGTTCATTACCCTCTACGTGAGTAATAGTCCCATACCCAAAAAAGGAAACGTCTCCACGGACATATTCCGTCCCGATCATCTGTCCTTCCTCAACCGGTGATTCTTTAACGGGACCTCCACCGCCTGCCGCTTGAACTGGGGTAAAATTGAGTTTATCAAAAACCGGTTTGATAAACCGTATTACCTCCGAATTAAGTGTTGGAAGTGTGACAGGAATGGATAACCGTGCGGACCTCACTTGGGAAGGCATATCGGCGATACTGTCACGCCACATTTCATCGAAAGCACGCGGCACCTGTGCAACCTGACCATCGCGAAGCAAAGACTGCCCCGCATCCAATCCATATTCCTGCGCAGCAGCTGAATTGAGATTAAAAAGTTGAGCACCTTCGTAACTTAAATTAGGCTCCATGCCACGCTGTGCCACCTTAACCATCAATTCAATCGGCGTGACACCAAAACCATTCGCATGTTCCCGCTGATTAAAATAACCGAGGGAAAGCGCACCCATGAGTCGTCCGTCAATGTATATTGGACTACCACTCATTCCACTTGCGACACCCGTCCGCTTAAAGTTATCGCTCAACCCCTCCATCCATACAACATGCCACCCTGGAATAAAGTTGTATTCGACACTCACAACTTCACATTCAAATTCTTCCACCGTTGTCCCGGAAAACACTGTGTACCCTTTTCCTTTCATACCCCGTTTTACCTCGGACAACGGCATAAACTTCTCAGCATCCCACTCAATCTGCGCATAACTCTGATATGCAACCAAGCAGAATATCACAAGTGCGCAAAGCAAAATCTTTTTCACAAGGTTACTCCTCTCTGAACCATTGGAAATCTGTTTATGTTTAGACAATATTCTTATTTGCAAATTGCTTGAACGGTAGAATTATTTAATCCATTTCCGCGCAGTCCATTCTGCAAACCAAGGACTCCATCAAGTAGGAGCAATCTGCGAATCTTGATTTTAAAGTGGCAGACTTCTCTAACATACATACCACAGGCGAAAACGAAAGAGTTCTGTATAAGATATAGTATTACAATACATTCAAAACATAATAGTATATTATAGCAAAACAACTGACGCGATGTCAACCTCAATTCAGTAAAATGCCATATCCAAGACAGTGCCATCATTCAGGAATCTTCTGATTTACCATAGGGCAAACATGGGTTTCCATATACCCATCGGGGCATCTATCTCCAAATTGTGGTTCATCCTACAGACACAATAGGAAACCGGAAACTAAATGGCTCCAGTTAAACACTGATTTTCACTTGATATTTTTTCCAATCAGTGTTATTTTAAATATAAATAAAACACTTTAGGAGTAGTCGCTATAGCATGCCGAACACCGCTTGCATCCTCTCAATCGACCAAGGGACAACGGGAACTACCGCTCTCCTCGTTGATGTGCAGGGAAACATTATCGCACAAGGATACCAAGAATTTACACAATATTATCCCCATCCCGGGTGGGTAGAACACGATCCGGAGGAAATCTGGAACGCCACTTTACAAGCAATAGACGCACTTTTCGCAAAAGAAAATGCTCTGAATATTGTTGCTATTGGAATTGCAAACCAACGCGAAACCACACTTGTTTGGGACAGGAAAACAGGAAAACCTATTTACCCTGCGATCGTGTGGCAGTGCCGCCGCACTTCAGATAAATGCGATCTCCTTGAAAAACAGGGACTTGCCGAAGAGATACAGGCGAAAACGGGGCTTGTAATTGATGCCTACTTTTCCGGAACAAAGGTTGCCTGGATCTTGGATCACGTTAACGGTGCTCGGGAACAGGCAGAACGCGGCGAACTCGCATTCGGAACCGTAGATACATGGCTACTTTGGAAATTAACAGATGGTGCAGTCCATAGAACCGATTACACAAACGCCTCGCGGACCCTGCTCTTTAATATTAATACACTGTCATGGGATGAAACCCTTTTGGAAATCTTGAACGTTCCCAAAGCAATTTTACCTGAAGTCTGTCCTTCTGCAAGCAACTTCGGCACGGCAAACTTTTACCGGAATTTTTGGCTTGAAACCTTTGGTAAAAACATATCTCTGGATGGGATTCCAATCACCGGAATGGCAGGTGACCAACAAGCCGCGCTCTTCGGTCAATTGTGCATCAAACCTGGTATGGCGAAAAACACCTACGGGACGGGGTGTTTCCTCATGCTAAACACAGGCACTGAAAAGATATCAACAAAAACTGGACTTCTGACAACTCTCGCCTGTAGTTTAGATGAAAATCCTGTTTACGCGCTGGAGGGAAGTGTATTTGTTGCAGGTGCCGCGGTTCAGTGGCTCCGAGACGGCATTGAGATTATTGAAAGCGCGTCGGAAACGGAGGAAATTGCTTCCCGTATACCAGATTCGGGAGAAGTGTTTGTTGTCCCTGCCTTTACCGGACTTGGCGCGCCACATTGGGATCCCGATGCGCGTGGTGCTATCCTCGGCTTAACGCGCGGGAGCACCCGCGAGCAAATCGTCCGCGCCACATTAGAATCAGTTGCGTATCAATCCGCAGATGTCGTTAGGGCAATGTTGACTGACGCAGAGATGCCCCTGGAGCAATTACGTGTTGACGGTGGTGCGGCTGTCAACAACTTCCTCATGCAGTTCCAAGCTGACATCTTAGGAATAAATGTTGAGCGTCCCCCACAAATAGAATCAACAGGCTTGGGGGCTACGTACCTTGCGGGTATCACTGCCGGTGTGTGGAGCGACATCGAAGAACTTGAGAGAAATAGAACCGAACAAGCAAAACTGGAAGGCTCTGCTTTTAAGGCTCGCGTCTTCTCACCACAAATAGACGCAAAGCAACGCAACGAAAAACTCGCGCAGTGGAAAGAGGCGGTGCAACGAGTGATGAGTTAAAATGCGACTCCAATGGAAGTACTCCCTTGTTATTAATCTCTGTGTTATAGCAATCCTCGTGGCGTTTTACTTTTTCGACAGCATCCGGGTCCGAAATGAGATGAACGCGCTTCACGCTTTGGGCGCAGAACGGGGTGCCGAACTGAGAAAAATCGTTGAGAACACAATTCTTAATGCTGTTGTAAGAGAAATCGAAGCCACAAGGCGGTTTGATGCGCAGCGACTGGATCAAGTGCTGAATGGACTGAAGCGGGAACATCCGGATATGCGGGATGTGCTAAATGTTCACATCTCTTTAAACGATACTCGTATTCGTTCGAGCCTGCTCGCCGGTGAAGATGCCGGGGACATAAATCTTGATTCAGCAGACCTCGAACAAATCGAGACAAAAGGTGTGACAATAGACGCGGTTGAAGGGCAGAACGCAACGGCTATTGTCATCAAGTATACGGCTGTTTTGACCGCGCCACAGCGCACTGAATTAGAACCTCGCGATCCCCGACACGCACCAATCCTCGATGAAGGGACACTGCAGCACGATGTCGGCTGGAGAGTCTCTGGCTACATACAAGTACTTTTCGATGTTCCTTATATCGACAAATCGATTCGCTCCTCACTGTTGATGCACGCAATATTGATCGTGATTGTCGGGGCACTGCTCGTGATTCTGATCGATCTAACAACAAATCACCTAATTATGAAGCCCTTAGAGCGGATGACTCGTATTATTCAAAGCGCGGAAGATGGGGATTTATCACTTCAAGAGACGTATTCATCAGATGAAATCGGCAGGGCGACCTACAATCTCGCAAGGATGCTGTGGCAACTGCGGGACTCCCATTCAAAACGGATTGATGCGTTAGGGCAATTCGCCGCGGGTGTGGCACATGAAATTCGGAACCCACTTAATTCAATCGGGATGACTGCTCAGCATCTAAAATCTGTTTTCTCACAACGAAAAGTAAGCCAAGACGATATCGAGGAAGCAAAAGAACTATTAGAAATCGTTGACAAAAAAATAATAGAACTGAAAAAAATTTCAGAGCAGTTTCTCACTTTAAATCGACCAAGAAGATTGAATGTAAAACCGATAAACCTTAACACGCTTGTGGAGCAAGTTTTATCTGAATTCGCGCTTATCGCCGAGGAAGCCAAAGTTCAAGTCATCAAAAATTATGATGAAAATCTACCGGATGTCCCGTTGGACGCTGCCCTAATGCGACAGACTCTCTTCAACTTTGTGCAAAACAGTATCCAAGCAATGCCAAAAGGGGGCAGCATCTACATCACAACCTTTGTGGAGCAGATAGATCCGAATATGAGAGACACGGTGATTGAAATCAGAGATACTGGTATAGGCATCCCTGAAGAAATTCAGGAACAAATTTACGATGCATATTTTACAACCAAAGACGCCACGGGCGGTATAGGGCTCGGTCTTGCCGTTTCGCACCAAATTATCACGGCTCATAAAGGCAAAATTGAAGTCCGAAGCAAAATGGGAATGGGAACTGCTTTTAAAATTAGTTTTCCGCTTAATGCGTATGAATCGCTATAAATTCTCAACTGAAATGAGGAGAATCAAAACGATGGCATCAATACTGATTGTAGACGACGACCAAGCACAACTGACAATTTTACAGCGTATTTTGAAACGCGAAGGGTACACAGTTGAAATCGTTGGAGACAGCAAAGCCGCGCTTGAGATTTTAGAGAAACAGATGTTTGACCTCGTCATCAGTGATATGTGGATGTCCTCCCGATTTGAGGGTAGAGATTTACTTCGGGAAATAAAGCGGACCGACCCAGACCTGCCAGTGCTTATCATGACAGCATTTGCTGAACTAAACGACGCTGTTAATCTTGTTGCGCACGAAGGTGCTTTCTATTACCTGGAGAAACCGATTCAAATCGAAGTTCTGAAACGGGAAGTGAAACACGCGCTACAGACTCGCGGGGCACTCCGCAGTATCGAAGAAGAAAGCGACGACTCAACCCCAGAAATTCAGATTGATGACATCGTGGGTGATAGTGAGAAAATGCATGAACTTTTCAAGAACATGTCTCGGATTTTGCATCGTGGCGTAACACAAGTCCTCATCACAGGCGAAACGGGCTCTGGTAAAAGCCTCATTGCGCGTGCCCTTCACAAACACGGTCCCCGAAAAAACAAGCCGTTCATCTCGATTAACTGTGGTGCGATTCCTGAGACCCTCATTGAGAGTGAATTGTTTGGACATGAAAAGGGAGCGTTTACAGACGCATCACATCAAAAGAAAGGTCTTTTTGAGGTCGCAAATGAGGGGGTGCTTTTTCTTGATGAAATCGGGGATCTTCCGATCCAAACACAGAGTAAACTGCTGCACGTCCTTGAGGAACGTGAGATACGGCGAGTCGGTGGGACTCAGAACATTAAAGTAGATGTCTGTGTGATTGCCGCAACAAATAAAAACCTCATCGAAGCCGTACGCAACAGCACGTTTCGCGAAGATCTCTATTTTCGTCTGAATGTTATCCCGCTCCACGTGCCACCTCTTCGAGAACATCCAGAGGACATTCCATTGCTCGTGAATTTTCTCATCCAGAAGTTCAGCAGCGAATATGCAGAGGCACTCCCCAAACAAGTTACACCACAAGCAATGTCTCTGTTCAGGCGGTATCACTGGCCCGGCAATATCCGGCAATTAGAAAATTATCTCCGTCGTATTTTTGTACTCTCAGAAAATGAGGTGATCGATAAAGATGAAGTCCCACCGGAGATTTTAGACACATCACTTCCAGCCACCGACGTTGAATTTGATATTCCTGAGGAAGGGGTTTCCCTTGACGAAATTATCAAGGAATACGTGTGCAGTGCATTAACAAAAAGCAATGGAACCCAGATTCAAGCGGCAAAACTGTTGGGGATTTCGCGCCGCAAACTTCAGCACCGGATGCAGAAATACGGTCTCCAAAGCCAAGACTTTAAAGCGGACTAATACCGCGGCATTTGCGTATCTATTTCCCGTGCCCACCGATCAATACCGCCGATTAAATTCTTCACCGATTTGAAACCGAGTTGTTGTAAAAGAAAAGCTGCGTCAAGGCTCCGCATACCCCAGTGACAATAAACGACGATCTCAACTCCTGGGGTAATTTCGCTACAACGCCTTGGTAGTTCGCCGAGGGGAATCCACATCGCACCTTCAAGGTGAACCATCTGATATTCCCATTCTTCCCGGACATCCAACAAAACGAAGGGAGTGCCTTTGCTTATCATGTCCTTGAGTTGATTCGGCGCAATAGCGTATGCGTCCGTCTCCAATGGAAGAATCGCCTCTGCTACGCTGGGTGCGACCTTCGGTAATTTCCGATCTCGCCAATTCCTGACATACCGTCGCCAGATCCTTTTTACTGCTTTTTGGATATGATTGAACATTTCTCGATTCTCTTCAAAGGTTAGGGAATTTATGTATTAAAAAACAGCTTAGTCATTCAGAAAACCGCGATCCGAGGATGGTTTCTATAGGAAGAAACTACAGTCGTCCGTGGTTAGAAGGTTACTGTAACCCCTAATGTAGGGACAATCGGAAAGAGGGGTTCTTCT
>Ga0209754_1000196_pt1 | contig 95010 bp, 94 predicted proteins | sample MesohylBB_FD_187295 | JGI IMG/M metagenome (GOLD analysis project Ga0209754, IMG submission 187295) | Host-associated microbial community of the marine sponge Aplysina aerophoba from Gulf of Piran - sponge mesohyl, lysed by bead beating... | ecosystem: Host-associated > Porifera > Sponge >...
CCCCCCGCTCTTCGTAAGAAATCCATCTGAATCCGTAATATTACACTTGGTGTTAGCCAATCTATTGACACTGACAGGATGGTGTTCTATATTATCGATGTCAATAGGGTTAAGGACTGCGCAATGACCGAATATCCATATATCAATACGACCGGCAAGCTTCGCGAGTTCATTAGCAAGATAAGTAGCATGGGTGTTCCGGACACAGTTACAGTCAAATGGCTGCCGACGGTCGGTTTCGGCTCAACAAACCACCGTCGTATCCTCAAGGTATTGAGGTTTATCGGCTTCCTTGAAGGCAACATGCCGACTGCGCGTTGGCAGAGCTTCCGCGATAGCACAAAAGCTCAGTCCATTATGGCTGAGGCAATTCGGGAAGGCTACAGTGAATTGTATCACACCTACCCAGACGCTCATTTGCGGTCGGACGGGGACCTGAAGAACTTCTTTAAGGGTCACATGCCTGGCGGCGATCAAGTCATTGGAAACACTGTCGCAACCTTTAGGTCATTGTGTTCTTTCGCGAATTTTGATGCCCATGCAGTACTGGAGACCGATAGTGTGACGGGATCAAAGGACGGTGATCATGCAGCAAGTCCGTCTGTCAAAGCAAATGTGCAAAACTTGCCACTTGTGCCACTGCACATTCACCTGGATATTCACATATCTTCGGACTCAACAAGTATGCAGATTGATCAAGTCTTTGAAAGCATGGCACGTCATCTCTATGGAAGGGAAGTCCTAGCGGGTGAGGCTGACTACATCGCAAGAGAGGTGGACGAATGAGACAAATTCGCAAAGCTCAAAGCCAGGTACATCAAGTAGTCCACGCTTTGGTATCATGTTGTTGTATGAAATTGACGCGCCAACTGAAGAGAGGTGCCAATTGTCGAATTCGGCTTCGGGCACTGCGTACAGATCTTTGGCGATTTGTCACGAAGATTGGCAAGGGTGTCCTGAGCATAGTGTGCCTGGTAGCGATTCGCTTTGCGCTTTTTGAGCCTCTGGGAGAGTTGACATCAGAGATGATTGTTGAATCGCTGTTGCAATCTGGCTTCCTGCGCTTCGTGACAGAGTCCTTCTCTGCAAGTAAGAAAGTAGTGGATGAGCAAATGAATCTATTCTCGAAAAGCAAACGTAAGCGCTCGTAAGCTGGGCCTGCACGAGCTACGAATAGCGACAGAGTTGACTTAACAACTATACATAATGAATACAGGAGAATCTCCATGACCCACACCATCACACGCATCGGCTTTGCATCGACAGTCAAAATCGCCGCGATCGTCTCGGCATTGGCGGCGGCGCTGCCGGTGGGGCTGCTCTTGCTGCTCAACAACCTCTTCCAATTCTGGGATGTGTTTGTGCCGCCCGATGTGCTGGCTCCCTTGCTGGCGCAGATGGCTTTGCTGGGCGCATTGGCTGGCGGCATCTCCACCGCCCTGACCGTGTTGATCTACAACTTGTGCGCGCCCATCTTCGGCGGCGTTACACTGCACCTGAAACCCCAGCATCCGCCGCGCAAACAGAAGAGCGATGTCGATATGGTCTGATGCGCCGCAATCGCTTGACATTTGCTCGCGGACTGCCCAAACTATGCGCCAAAGCAACCCGCAAGAAGTGAGGCAGATCATGCGCACCGCCATTCGCCAGGAATACGATGAACGAGGCTATGTAATCGTCCGCAACGCCATTGATGCCGCGCTCGCGCAAGAAACCGCCGAGCATGTGCACTGGCTTGCCAAGCGCCACCCCGATACCCGCCCCGAGAAATTCGGACACGACATGCTGGTTACCGACCCTTTTATGCACCGGCTGGTCGGCGACGAACGGTTGCTGGATATTGTCGAGCAATTCCTCGGACCCGATATCGCCATGTTCGCCGCTCACTACATCGCCAAACCGCCCAAGCATGGGCAAGAAGTTCTGTGGCATCAGGATGGCAGTTATTGGCCCCTCGAGCCGATGGAAGTCACCACCATCTGGCTGGCTGCCACCGCCTCCACGCGCGAAAATGGCTGTATGCGCGTCTTGCCGGGCACGCAGAACAACCGTCTGCTTTCGCGCCGCGAGATGGTCGATGTGCCCGACGGCAAGAATGTGCTGTCTTCGGGCATTCATCCTTCGCAGATTGACGACTCTGATGTCGTCGACCTGGAGCTGCAGCCGGGCGATGTGTCCATACACAACCCGCGCATCATCCATGGCAGCAAGCCCAACACATCGGACAACTGGCGCATCGGGCTGACCTTGCGTTACATCCCGACATCCACCTGGGTCAAGCGCGAGACGCACGCCAGCATCTTCCTGCGCGGCGAAAAAGATGCCAGTGTTAAAAATCTGTACGCTGCTCGTCCCAGCTATGACAGCGCAGTGCACATGCCCTTCCGCGGCATGGACGCCTGGCTGCCAGCCTAAGCAGGCACATAGCCCATTCTGCCAGCGCAACAGCGGACGAGAAAGCAGCACCGTGCAAAGACCAAACATCCTCTACATCCATTCGCACGACACGGGACGTTACATCAGTCCCTATGGCCACGCCGTCCCCACGCCCAACTTGCAGCGACTGGCCGAGCAAGGCGCGTTCTTCCGTCGAGCCTATTGTGCCGCGCCCACCTGCTCGCCCAGCCGCGCCGCCTTGCTCACCGGCCAATCACCGCACAGCGCGGGCATGTTGGGCTTGGCGAATCGCGGCTTTCAGCTGCGCGACTTCCGCCAGCACATCATCCATAGGCTGAAAGCGGCTGGCTATACATCGGCGCTGGCCGGCATCCAGCACCTCAACCCTTCGTGGCGACCCAATGCCGCGTCTGAAGTCGGCTATGACCGCGTTTTGACCGACCAGCACAGCCAGGCGCATACAGCCGCGGTTGATTTCCTGCGCAGCGCGCCGCCTGAGCCATTTTGGCTGACTGTTGGCTTCTTCGAGACGCACCGCGAGTTCCCGCTGGAAAACGATGTCGATCCGGCTTATGTGCTGCCGCCGACGCCTATGCCCGATACGCCGGATGGACGTCAGGACATGGCCAACTTCATCGCCATGGCGCAGATCCTCGATGACAAGATCGGGCAGGTGCTGCGCGCGCTGGACGAATGCGGTCTTCGCGACAATACCCTGGTCATCTACACGACCGATCACGGTCTGGCCTTCCCCGGCATGAAATGCAACTTGACCGACCATGGCATCGGCGTATCGCTGATCATGCAAGGGGAGGGGCTTTTCGCCGGCGGACGGGTCATTGACGCCATGGTCAGCCATATCGACATCTTCCCTACCATCTGCGATCTTCTGGACATTGAAGCGCCTGACTGGCTGCAAGGAACATCCATGCTGCCGCTGTTGCGTGGCGAAGCCGACTCGATCCGCGCTGAGCTCTTCGCCGAAGTCAGCTATCACGCCGCTTATGAACCCAAACGCGCTGTGCGCAGCGAGCGCTACAAATACATCCGCCGCTATGATCAGCGCCAGGGACCCGTGCTGAGCAATATCGATGACGGATTCGCCAAATCCGAGCTGCTTGCCGCGGGTTTCGGCGAGCGTCCGCCCGCGCCCGAACAGCTCTATGACACCTTGCTGGATCCGGTCGAACGCAATAATCTCGTTGATGACGCGGAGTATGCGCCGGTGCTGGCTGACCTGCGCGCGCGACTCGACCGCTGGATGCGCGAAACAGACGACCCGTTGCTGCAGGGCGCTGTGCCCGCGCCGCCCGGCAGCTTCCTCAACAGCCCAGATGCCGCTTCTCACCGCGAGCCGACTCAACCAGCCAAGGCAGGAAATACGCTATGACCACCCGTTTGCAGCAGCAGATCAAATATTACCGCGCCCGCGCGCCAGAATATGACGAGTGGTTTTATCGAACAGGCCGCTACGATCGCGGTCCGGCGCACACCCAGCAATGGCAGCGGGAAGTGGAGATCGTGCGCCGCCAACTGCACAGCCGTCCGCGCTGCGAGCAGATCCTGGAGCTTGCGCCGGGCACGGGTATCTGGACGCAGGACTTGGCGCAGCTGGGCGAGCGGGTCACAGCGCTGGACGCATCGCCAGAGATGATCGCCATCAATCGCGCCAAACTGGCCGCCGACAATGTCGAATATGAGCTGTGTGATTTGTTCCAGTGGCAGCCGCAGCGGCAAGTCGACATGGTCTTCTTTGGTTTCTGGCTGTCGCATGTGCCAGCCGACAAGCTGTCGGGCTTCTTGCAGGCGGTGCAGGCGGCGCTGAAACCTGGCGGTCGCTTGTTTATTGTGGATTCGCGCGAGCCCGACCAGTCCAATCCGCGCACGGGCACACAGACCATCGAAGGCGACCGGCAACAGCGCGAACTCAAAGACGGACGACAATACGAAATTGTCAAGATCTATTACGAGCCACAAGCGCTGTCGGCGATCTTGCGCGAGCATGGCTTCGACATCGAAGTTCAAGCCACCGCCAACTTCTTTTTGTATGCCGATGGCGTCCGCTTAGCCTAGCGCCGCCCGATACAGCTTGCTCACCTGCTCGGCGACCGCCTGCCATGTCTGTGTCTGCGCGTATTGCTTGCCCGCCGCGCCCATTGTCGCCGCCCGTGCCGGATCGCTCAGCAGCTGAAAAAGCGCTAGTGGCAGCTCGCGCGCAACCTGCCTCTGCGAGACGACCAAGCCGGTTTCGCCATCGATGATGGCATCAGCCACACCGCAATTATCTGTGCCGACGACCGCTGTGCCCGCCGCGCCAGCTTCCAGCAGCACCAGCCCAAAGCCTTCGAAGAACATGCCATCGTTCATAGCCGGCAGCGCCACCACATCAGCCGCAGCCAACCAGGCGCGCATGACCGCCTCGTCTACGAAGCCTAGGATGCGCACATGGTCGCCCAAGTCCAGTTCATCTATGCGCCGCCGCAGGCGAGCCGTATAGTCACTGCCATCTCCGGGATCGCCCAGGATCAAGCATTGCGCCTCTGGCAGCGATTCCCGCAGCACTGCCATCGCCTCGACCAGTTGCAGTGTGCCTTTGCGCGGCTTGATTCCGCCAGCGGTCAGCACTGTTGGCGCTCGCTTGTCGACATCTGGCGCGGAGCTTGCAAATCGCGCGGCATCCACGCCGTTGTTGATGACGACTGTTCTGACGCCAGGCATCAAGTCTTCCGCCACTTTTGCTGTATGACGGCTGACGCAAATCAACTGCGCTTGCTGCATGGCGCGCCGATACAACGCTCCCACGGGAAAGCGGCGCATGCGTGGCAGATTGACATAACTGCCGTGGACGGTGATGAAGAGCGGTCGTTTCTCCGCTAGCGCAGCAGCCAAAATCGCGTAGGGTTCGGCTGCCGCGTGAATGATATCGCAGCCGCGGAATATCGTCCGCAAGCGAGGCAGCAAGCGCAATGAACGAGCCAGACTATGACTATCTGGGGGGGTCAGAGTTGGCAGCAGAGTCTGCGTTTTAATGTGAGTCGGCGGGCTGTTCCGGGCGCTCGCGATGACAACCTGGACATCAAGAGCCTGCAAGCTCTCGACAATATTGGAGCTGTAGGTCGCCCAGCCGTTTGCGCGGCTCAGCTCGGCAGTCAACAGCCCAATGCGCATTGGCGGGGTCAGGCGTCGCTCGTTTCAGCGGAGCTTTGGCTGCTTTGGGCGCGCGCTCGCCAAGCCAGCACAGCGGGAGAATCGGTCGCCGCGACTTCGCTTTCTGATTCTTCGCGCGTGCCGATGCGCATGACCGCCAGCAGCAGCAGGATATTCAGCGCGATAATCACCGCCATCACCGTGATTGCCATAATTGCGCTCCTGTCATTGCGATCACTCGTGTCGGCATTATGTACGCTATCAGCCACGATTTCCAGCCTGTGTTGCCTATTGATGCCAGCCTGTCCCGAGCGCAAACTGGCAGCTTGCGCTCTGTCTGCAATCTGTGCTAGTGTGTCGCGATCAAATGCTCGTGGATTTCATCATGTCGCTCAACCCTGCTCGTCCTCACCCAGCCATCCAAGATCTTATGACGGTGTCATTTACGCCCGCAGCCGATGCGCGCGGACGATTCATGGAAACCTTTCGTTGCGAGTGGTTCCCACAGGTCAGCTGGGCGCGCATGCAGAGCAACCGCAGTGACAGCAAAGCCGGCGTCGTGCGCGGATTGCATTATCACTTCAAACAGGTCGATTACTGGTGCGTAACCAGTGGGCGCATCCGCGTCGGGCTCTTTGATCTGCGGCGCAGCTCGCCGACCTACTTGCAGTCGACTGTTATCGACCTGGGCGGCGAAAACCAGTTGGGGGTTTTCATACCGGTCGGTGTGGCGCACGGCTTCGCCGCTCATAGCGACTGCACGTTGCTGTATATCGTCAATAACTATTATGATGGCGAGGACGAATATGGCGTCGCCTGGAACGACCCGCAAGCCAATATCGACTGGGGTTTGAAAGCGCCACAACTCTCGGCGCGTGACTGCGCGAATCCACGCCTGGCAGAACTTCTCGAGGCGGAGCTGCCAGCCTAGCCTCTATACCGCAAGCCTGCCATGCCGCGCCACTGTCAGTTCTCGCATGCGGTCGAAGACGTCGACTCCCAGTTGCGCATACACATCCAGCAGATCGACCAGCACCCAGTTTTCGCGGATCAGCCCATTTTCGCAGCGCCAGAAGTCGAGGCTGCGCATGGTGATCGCCTGTCCCGATGCCGCGATGCCCAGCCAGCCATCGCCGCTGACAGTCATTTGCATGCCCGGGAAGGCCGTAAAGCCGACATATTGCGCGTCAGCAAAAAAAGCGCTGCGGCTGCCCAGGAAGGTGTCGCGGTCGGGCAAGGCTTTCAAAAAGGGAATCTGATGCCAGTTACGGAAGCCACTGATGCGCCGCATAGAGCCGATCCCCGCCGGTCCATACCACATCATCTGCGGATGCCAGTACTTGTCCAGCTGCATGGCCTTGACGCCTTCGGGGCTGCGCTTCAAGGCGACCAACATATCGCGTACCAGTTGCATACTGGCTTGCGACTGCGCTGCATCGTAGGGGCTGCTGATGAGGCCATCTTCTGTTGCTGGACCCGGCACGACCCACTCCACCGCCAGGCTCGGCGACATCGCCCAGGCGCCCGCCTGCATCATCACCTGCGGGATATCCCACAGCGCTTGCATCTCGACAATCTGCCCGCCTTGCAGGCGGAAGAATTCGTGATAACGCATCGCCATCAAGTGCTGAGTCGGCGGGATGCCCAGCCAGCTGCGCTCGAAGACGCCCATATAATGCCCACAGCAGCCAACCCAGTTGTGCCCATTGCTTTCGCCGGCCATGACGATGAAGTCGCGCCGTTCCAAATCGGGCAGGGCATGCAGCAGTGGCGCATAAGCCTCTTCGTAGAGCTGAGCGGGGCCGGTCATTTTCTCCAGCGGATTCGCCAAATGCACAGCGCAATCGCTCGCGAAGAGCTCAGCCAACTGCCCGCGCAAAGCCGCCGCGTCAATGTCATAGAGAGCAGCGCGCAAGTCGCCGATTCGCCGCTTGTTCGCGTTATGCGCCGATTCGCTCATGCTGTCTCCTTCGTCGCTCAGCCGCCGACCAGCCACTCGCCTGCCGACCAGGCATCGCGCTGTCGGAATTGATGCCGCATGCGCCCAAATACATCCAGTCCCATCTGCAGCAAGATATGCGGCACATCCATGGGCACCCAATTCTCTACGATTGTTTCGTCATCGCAGCGATAAAAGTCCATGACGCGCATTTTGATGCGCTTGCCCGTGGCTGGCACGCCAAAGAGACCGCCGCCGGTGTGTGTCGCCCGCAGATAGCCCCAGCCGCCCGTAACCGCAAAATGTCCATCGCCGATGCGGATGAAGTGTCCTTGCTCGCTGCCCGCACGGTCGGGAAATGCCACCAAAAAGGGGATTTGGTGATAATCTTCAAAGCCGCGCAAGCCGCGCGTCGTGCCGATGCCGGCTGGTCCGTACCACATAAAGTTGCGATGCCAATGCTTCGCCTGTTCCATCTCATCCAGGACGGAGCGAGTCGGCGGCTGACCGCTGTAGAAGCCCAGCGCCGCGTGCATGCGCAAGATCGTTTCGATCGTCCTGCGCGAGCGGTCTTCGTCTTGCGGCGACAAGACAAGGCCGTTCAGCGTGCGCGGTGGCAGCCAAGCCATCTCTTTCCCCAGGCTGGGCGCGATCGGGAAGTAACCGGCCTGCCGCATCAAGTCCAGCGCGTCCAGGAAGATATAGCTGGTCGCGATCTTGTCCTTGTGCAGGTTGTGCGCCTCGCAATAACGCAGCTGGACGACGCCGCGCGTGGCCGGGATGCCCAGCCAGTCATTGACGAAATTGCCGACATATTCGCCCATGCAAGCAACCCAATCGCCATCGCGATAGCGTCCGCCCGCCACAAAGAAATCACGCCGTTCCATATCGGGCAGCGCCTGTCGCAGCGGCATCCACAGCGCCGACAATCCCGCTGCGGCGCCACTCAGTTCATTGATGGGGTGCGTGACATGCAGCGCGACATCGGCAACATAGCTTTCCCGCGCGACCTCGGGCAGGCTCTCGATTGGCTGCTCGACCAGCGCCTGTTGGATGGCGATGATGCGCCGCTTGTTGGCGATATTGCGCGCCTGGTCGATGGGGCTGTATTGAAACGAAGCGGTGAAATACTTGTCGTCGGTCTGGGTCAAACTCAGTCGTCTTTCTGCATGTCCGGCGCTAGGCGTAGATTTGCGTCAACAGGGCGAACTCGTCAAAGACCGTCCACTCGTTGGCGATCAACCCGTCCTGAATCAAGTGATGCGTGATGCCCAGCAAGCGCACCGGATTGCCGGTCGGTTCGCCATAGCGGCCATAGCCCGTATGCGTGCCGCGCAGAGTCCAGCGCGTCGCTACCCGCCAGCCCGACTCGGCGTCGCCAACATGACAAAAATGATCGGTGCTGATGGCGAGATCTGGGAAGGGCGAAAGCAGCGACAGCACATAATTGTGAAAGTCGTTGATCCCCAGGAAAGAGCGGCCCGTGGGCCCCTCAAAGGCGAAGTTCTCGTGATAGAATTCGCGCGCTTTGTTCAACAAGCGCCAATTCCAGATTTCGTGAAACATCTGCCCAATGAAATCTTCGGGGTCGAATGCCTCGCTGGGGCGGGAGATCCACTCGGCTGGCGGCAGCTGACCGATGCCACGTTCGATATCGCCAGCGATCTGCGCCGAAAACGCGGCATCATCACGCCCACGAGCAGCCATTTCTTTGGCTGTGGCGACAGGGTCCAAACCCAGCTGCAACACCTTGCTCAATTCATCGCGCACGACCCACTCTTCCACGACCATGTTGCGCTTGCACAGACAATCGGCGATGGCGAGATAGCTGACGCGCTTGCCAGTGGGCGGACCATAATTCGACCAGCCGCGGTTTGTGCCTTCGTGCATCAATCGATGCGAGGAATACAAGCCAACCTGGTCATCGCCGCCCCAGATCACCTCATCGCCATACAGCCGCCGGTCGGGATAAGCAGCCATGGCTTCAATGGTGCTGGCAAAGACGGCTTCGCGACCAAAAATCGTGCCGCTGGCCGTGTGAAAATGGATGGTGTTGGCATAATAGTCGTAGAGCTTGCCGATGCCTTTTTCTTCCCAGATTTCGTGGGTAATGCCGATGATATAGTCCACGAAATCGCGGTAGCGCGGATTGAAGCCCTCCATCGACATGGCGCGCTCGCTGGATTCGGGCATAAATTGGATGTCGAGCTTGTCCGCCAGCGTGATGTTTTTTGGGCTGTCCCCGTCTTTTGCCGCTAGCTGCAAATCCGTCGCTCGTTTGCTGTTTTCCGCCATTTTCTAACCTCGGTTCGCCCCGCCGCTGCGGCTCGTAAAAGTGATTCTGCTCTCGCCAAGCGACTCTACCCGCAAGACCAGGCAAAATCAAACGATGCCCAGCGTGGGAGTGGCGAATTTCCTGTACATAGCTTTCCTTCCATCCCCGACAACCCACCAGAATCCGCTCATGCCGTTGCCTCCCCCTGACCTGTCGGGGGACCGAGGGGAGTGCTTGTATCCAGCGCCCAATCCAGGGCCGCCAGAGCATGCAACTCTGTGCTGTCGTAGGTGGGCAAGGCAGAGTCCTGCGGCTTGATCAACAGGCTAATCTCGGTACAGCCCAGAATGACGGCTTGGGCGCCAGCCGCTCCCAACTGCTCGATAACGCGCTGATAGTCACGCCGTGACTCGTCGCGGATCTCGCCGCGCACCAGCTCGTCATAGATGATGCCATGCACGACTTCGCAGCCGGCTTCGTCCGGGATGAGCACGTTCAAGCCATGTTGCTCGCTCAGTCGCCCACGATAGAAATCCTGCTGCATGGTGAAGCGCGTGCCCAGCAGACCGACAATTCGCATACCAGCCTGCAAGATGGGCTGGGCTGTGGCATCGGCGATGTGAATCAATGGCAAGTCGATGGCTGCCTGCACGGCCTCCGCCATCCGGTGCATGGTGTTGCTGCAGATGACGATGCAGCCAGCGTCCGCTGCTTCCAGCTGTTGCGCTGCCGATACCATGCGTCGGCTTGCCGCCGCCCAGTCGCCCGCCACTTGCAGGGCTTCGATCTCGGCGAAGTCGAAAGACAGCATCAGGCAGTCGGCAGAATGCAAGCCGCCCAGTCGTCGCTGCGCTTCTTGGTTGATGATGCGATAATATTCGACGCTCGATTCCCAACTCAAGCCGCCGATCAAACCAATTCGTCGCATGGCATTTGCTCCCGCGTCAGTATAGCAGCTGCCGCCCGCAGCCGTGCTAAAATGGACACATGGCGCATTATCGCAGGATCGACCGCAGCAGAAAGCGACACTTCTTCAGTCAGCGGCGGCGTGGCTTGTCGGGCGTTCCGCTTGCTCTCTTCGCCGGGACGATCCTGGGCATCTGCGTTACGCTGCTGGCGCTCACTTTCTTTTATTACGACGAGATGCAGGGCGCGGCGCTGTCCTTTGTGGGCTGGTCGCCGACGCCGACGCTCTTCCCCAGCCAGCATGCCGAGAAGGGCATTTCGCTTTACAACCAGGGCGATATTGAACTTGCGCTGGCAGATTTTGAGTTGGCAATCAAGCAGCGACCCAACGATGTGGCCTATCTCTACGAATATGGGCGCGTGCTGATCGAAGCCGACCAATACGAATTGGCGCGCGAACTGGGCGACCGGGCGATTGCCGCAGCGCCGGACGATCCGCGTGGCTATGCCTTGAAGGCGCGTTCCTTGATATGGACCGACCCCGGCAGCGCCATCCCCGTGGCTGTTTCGGGCTTGGAGCGCGATGCCAACTTTGCGCCTTTGCACGCCGCGCTGGCCGTTGCCTACACAAATATCGGGCGTTATGCAGAAGGCTACCAGCGAGGTTTGCGCGCCACCCAGCTCGACCCGCTCGATCCTTTTGCTCACCGCGCATTTTCTATCCCGCTCATCTATACCGGACGCAGCAACGAAGCGATCGCCGCGCTGGAACAGGCTGTGGCGATCAATCCCAACCTGACTGCGCCCTACTTTGAGCTGGCGGGCCAATACCGCAAACAGAATTATCAGGAGATGGCAGTGGGCATTTATCGGCGCATCCTGGAGCTCGAGCCAGACAACGCCAAAGCCTACCTGCGCATCTGCCAGACCTATGCCGAAGTCGGCGAATTCCTGGAAGGCAGCCGCTATTGCGAAACCGCCACCGAGATTGACGATAGGTATGCGCCAGCCTGGCAGTATCTGGGGCAGCTGCAATACAACCGCCGCAACTATGAAAGCGCGCTGGACTCGCTGGAGCGCTGCGTCGAGCTGGGGTCGACCGCAGTGGAATGCTATTATATTCGCGGCCTGGCCTATTACTTTCTGGATCAGTGCGATACAGCCTGGGAAGTGCTGCAAGAGGCGCTGCAATATACGCGCCAGCCCAGCATCATCGCCATCATCAACGAAGGCTTGGGCGGCATCCGCGCCAATTGCCCGGGCTATGAGTCTGCGCGACTGCCCACCGCCATCCCGCCGACGACTATCCCGCCCACGCCCATCGGAGGCATCTAGGGCATGCAGATCAAGCGTGACTACAGTCAGCCCTTCTTCCGCCAGCCCAAGCGCCGCCGCATCCGCAATCTGTTTATTGTCGCTGTGCTGCTGGCGCTGTTGATTTCGGCGTTCATCTGGCAGTGGGATCTGCTGGCCGCCACCGTCACCAGGCTGGGAGCGCCGCCATCCACGCCCACGCAACGACCCAGCCAACGCGCTGCCCATGCCGCACAGTTGATCATCGACAACGAAATGCTTGCCGCCGAAGCCGAGTTGGCCATGGCAGTCGCCGAGCGACCTCGCAGCATCGCCTATCTATATGCGCATGGCAGTTTGCTGATTGAGTTGGCGCGCTATGCCGAAGCGCTGGAACTGGGCGCGGCGATTACCGATCTGGATGCTCGCGATGAGCGTGGGTTCGCCTTGCAAGCGGCCGCATTGACCTGGCAGGGGCAGGCCGCCTTGGCGATCCCTATCGCCTTGTCGGGCTTGGAGCTGAACCCGCGCTATTCGCCGCTGCATGCAGCGCTGACCCGCGCCTATGTCGATGCCGACCGCTGGACAGAAGCGCTGGAAACTGGCGAACGCGGCTTGTCGGTCAATCCTGATGATGCCGATCTCAACCGCGCCTATGCCTATGCCTTGCAGTCGGTCGGCTCGTACAACGATGCCATCAACCACTTGCAGCGCGCCATTGAACTGCGCCCGACTTACTTGCCGACCCAATTCGAGCTGGCTGGCTTGTACCTGGCGCGCGATGAAAACAGCAGCGCCATCGACCTCTACAACCGCATTTTGTCCATCGACCCGCGCAACGCCCGCGGCATGCTGCGGCTGTGCCTGGCTTATCGCAAAGTGGGCGAATTCGCGCGCGCGCTGGGCTTCTGCAAAGACTCGGTGGACAACGACCCCAGCGACGCAGCCGCTCAATTCCAGTTGGGACTGCTGCATTACCGAGAACGTCAGTTCAATGAGTCGCGCGCGGCATTCCAGCTATGTCTGACGCACGATGACGGCGCCTACGACTTGTCTTGCCGCTATCGATTGGGCTTGTCGCATTATTACACCGGCGATTGCACGCGTGGCTGGTCGCTGCTGCGCGAGTCGCTGGCGCTGGCACAGGCAAACGGAGACGAAGCGACCACGCGCAATGTGCTGCAGGGGCTGGCCGCTATCGAAAGCGACCCCGACTGCGTTGACGATGCAGCCGCGCCGGTCGGTCTGGGCGAGTGAGTGGCTCGGCTGAGCATGTGGCATAATACCCCGCAGCCGCCAAGCAATACGAGAGCGCAGAATAACGCATGAGCGTCATCAGCGACTATCTTTCGGAAATTCAATCCAAGTACAAGACCGATGTAGCCGGCGAACACGCCTATCGCCCGGCGCTGGAGAAACTGCTGCAATCGGCGGACGCTGGACTGAACGCCGTCAACGACCCAGCGCGTACAGCAATTGGCATGCCCGATTTCGTCGTTCTGCGTCAGCCCGGCAACGTGCCCATTGGCATCGTCGAAGCGAAAGACATCGGCAACCAGTTGAGCCGTACCGAAAAGACAGGGCAAATCAAGCGATACCTGGCGCATGGCAATCTGATTCTGACGAATTACCTGGAGTTTCGCTGGTATGTGAATGGAGAAAAGATCGAAACCGTCCGAATAGCAAGAGTAAAGAGCGGCAAGATAACCCGCATCTCTACAGCTTACGGCGACTTGACCAATATGCTGCGTCGATTCGCCCAGCAAACGACCCAATCTGTGAACAGCGCCCAGGAATTGGCGGAGCGGCTCGCTCGCAGCGCGCAGTTCATCGCGCACTTTATTGAAAAGGATCTCAAGAGCAGTACACCAAGCGCGAATCTGCAAAATCAGATGGCTGCCTTCCAGAAAACGTTGCTGCCCGATCTCGACATCGCCAGTTTCGCCGATATGTACGCTCAAACCCTCGCTTACGGGCTATTTGCATCACGGGTGAATTATCCCGGCGATCCGTCAAAATTTAGCTTGCTCGGGGCGGCCGAAGACATACCCCGCACCAATCCCTTCCTGCGCGACCTCTTCTATCACAGCCGCTTCGACATCGGCAAACGACTAACATGGATGGCTGAGAGCCTGGTCGAGATCCTGCGCCACACCGATATGGACAGCATCCTCGCTCACTTCGGTCGGCGAACTGCACAGACCGACCCCGTTCTGCATTTCTACGAGACCTTCCTGCGCGCCTACAATCCGAGTCTGCGAGAAACGCGCGGCGTCTACTACACGCCCGAGCCAGTCGTGAAATACATCGTGCGCAGCGTCGACCACATCCTCAAAACCCGTTTTGATCGACCGCGCGGATTGGCCGACGAGAACGCGCTGATTCTTGATCCAGCCGTAGGGACGGGAACATTCCTGTATTTTGTCATTGAGCAGATAAAAGAGGCATTCGCCGGTCAGCAGGGCTTGTGGAAGAGCTATGTACGGGAGCACCTGCTGCCGCGCCTCTTCGGCTTCGAACTGCTGATGGCACCCTACACCGTCGCTCACATGAACCTGAGCTTGCAATTAAAAGATGCCGGTTATGACTTCAAGGAAGGCGAACGGCTGGGCATCTATTTGACCAATTCACTGGAAGAAGCGGTCGAAGCGCCGCCGCTGCCCTTTGCCAATTTCATCGTCGAAGAAGCCAACACCGCCGCCGAAATCAAGCGCGACAAGCCGATAATGGTCGTGCTTGGCAATCCGCCATACTCCATTCACTCCGAAAATGACGGTAAATTGATAAACCAACTGATGGAGCGGTACAAAGCTTTGGTCCGACACGAACAGAACATTCAACCTCTATCAGATGACTACATCAAGTTTCTTCGCTTCGCTCACGATAGAATTGAACGCACAGGTCATGGTGTAATTGGATTCATTACGAATCATACGTACTTGACTGGTCTACTGCATAGAGGAATGCGAAGCGAACTTATCAAGTCGTTTGATGAGATATATATTCTTGACCTACACGGCAATTATCGTAGAGGATTGTCTTCACCAGATGGGGCGGCCGATGAAAATGTCTTTGATATCGGACAAGGCGTAGCAATAGTCGTTTTGGTCAAACTGGAGAAAAGCACTGCCGACACAGGTGTATACCATTTCGAACTTTGGGGAAAGCGACCCTTTAAGTATCGTTACTTGAAGAGGAATTCTATCCGGACGACACGATGGAATAAACTTCAACCTAGTTCGCCGAACTACTTCTTTGCTCCACATGATGACACCCACTCTGAAGAATACAATTGCTACGTTAGTGTCGAAAACGTCTTCGGAAGTAAGAGTACTGGGTTCGAAACTGGAAGGGATGCACACCTTATCCAGTTTGATAAGCATAGCATTAGGCACTTAGTAGCAGATTTGGCTAACCAAGAAATCAGCCCTGCCAAAATTGAGGAGTGTTACTCTATCAGGAACACAAGTGGCTGGAATGTGTCAAAGAGGCGCACGGCTTTGTTCAATAAGGGATATCAATGCAGACATAATCGTGCGATATCTTATCGACCCTTCGATTCAAGATTTACCTATTACCATGGTTTATTGCGTCGAGCACAGTGGGAGAATCTGCGCCATACTTTGCGGGATAATCTCGCGCTAATTGCATCAAGAATCATCAAGGGCGAAATTCCGAATCATGCCTTTGTTTCGACCCTTCCTGTTGAAAAGATATTCCTATCGCCAAGAACCTCCAACAATGCCTTCGTATTCCCTCTTTATTTGTTCCCCAAGACTGACGAGGTTGACACAGGCGATGACGCCAGCGAATTCCCGCTAAGCCACAAGGGCCGCCGACCCAACCTGTCCAAAGCCTTTGTCGCCGACATGGAAACCAAACTCGGCCTGCCCTTCCAAACCGAAGGCAGCGCTTTTGCCGAAGGCGATGACGCGCCCGATTGCTTCGGTCCCGAAGATGTCTTCTATTACGCCTACGCCATTTTCCACAGCCCGACCTACCGCGAGCGTTACGCAGAGTTCCTTAAAATCGACTTCCCTCGCCTGCCCTTAACAGCAGATCTGAGCCTCTTTGCCAATTTGGTCAAGCTCGGCGCGGAGTTAGTAGACCTGCACCTGATGAAATCGGCGAAGCTGTCGGACTTCATTACGACATTTGATATTGAAGGCGACAATGAAGTAGCTCGTGGATTTCCTAAATACAACGAGGTCAAGCAATGTGTGGAAATCAACAAGACTCAATACTTCGGCGGCATTTCGCCCGAAATCTGGGACTTCCACATCGGCGGCTATCGCGTGGCCGACAAATGGCTTAAAGACCGGCGCGGCCGAAAACTAGCATACGAAGACTTGAAGCACTATCAGAAAATCATCGTCGCTCTGTCGGAAACCAGGCGCATCATGTCCGAAATCGACGCAGCGATTCCGCGTTTCCCGATAGCGTAGCTGCCTAAATCTCAGCCAATTCCCGCCAAGCCTCGCCGATGCGCAGAAAGCCTTCTTCAATTAGGGCTGGCGGATGCAGGCCGAAGTTCAGCCGCAGCGCATGTTTGTGTCCGCCACGCGTCGAGAATTGATTGCCCGGCGCAAAAGCTGCTCCTTGTTCCAGCGCCGCTTGCAGCAAGTCCGCCGCGTTGGGGCCCGCCGCCGGCAGCTCTGCCCACAGATACAAGCCGCCCTGCGGAGAAAACCAGCTTGCGCCAGCTGGAAAGTGTCGCTGGGCAGCCGCCAATGCCGCTCCTCGCCGCCGCCGCAGTTCCAGCCGATTACGCTCCAGTTGCTTCCCCAGCACGCCCCGCTCCAGCAGCAGGTGAATAGCGCGCTGATTCAAGCCCGATGTCGAGATATCAGCCGCTTGTTTGACCCGCACCAGCCGTTCGTACCATGCGCCGTCCGCCACAAGATAACCGATGCGCACGCCCGGCAGCAGCACCTTGGTGAAGGCGTTGGTATGAATGACCACGCCGCTTTCATCCAGCGCCTTTAACGGAGGCAGCGCCTCGCCATCAAAGCGGAATTCGCGGTAGACCTCGTCTTCCAGGACGGGGATGCGCAGCCGGGCCGCGAGTCGCACCAGTTGTCGGCGGCGGTGCAGGGGCATCAAGTGTCCGGTCGGGTTTTGATAGCTGGGCATGACATAGATGAGGCGAGGCTGCAAGTCGCGGCAAGCCCGCTCCAAGGCATCGATGCGTATGCCCTGGTCATCGACCGGCAAGCCATGGATGCGCACGCGCCGCGCCTGGGCGATGTCGATGATGCCCAGATAGGTCGGGTCGGCGGTCAGCAAGGTCTCGCCTTGCTTCATCAGCGATTGCACGACCAGGTCGATGGCTTGCTGTGCGCCGCCGGTGATCAACACATCCTGGTGGCGGCAACGAATGCCAATCGCCCGCACATAATCGCGCACGGCGATGCGCAGCGGTTGATACCCTTCCGCCACTTCGTAGGACAGAGCGTCTGCGCCATCTCGATCGATGACTTGATTGATGGCGTCTTGCAGATAGCGCACCGGGAAGAACTCGGTGGGTGGCGTGCCGCCGCTGAAGTCGATGATGCCTTCACGGCGGTCTTTGCGCAGCATGTGACGCAGGGCGGGGGCGCGCCGACTCGGTTCGGGAAGCTGTGAGCGAGGCATGGCGCTGGGGACCGTCTGGCGCGCGACATAGGTGCCTTTGCCCACCTGGCTGCTGAGCAAACCTGCGCCGCGCAGTTCGCTGTAGGCATTGACGACGCTGATGCGGCTGATGTCCTGCTGGCGGGCGAGCGAGCGGCTGGCTGGCAGACGAGCGCCGGCGGGCAGATCGCCGCTTTCGATCATGCTGCGGATTTGCGCGATCAGCTGGCGATAGATCGGTGTTGCGCTTTTGCGGTCCAGTGTGATGTTGAGCGCCGACTTGGTCATCATGATCAAGACTATAGCGCTTGACAAGCCCAATCTGCCACGCGCTGTCGGACAAGCGGCGCCGTTGGCATTTCAGGTGATGCGCGCCCCTGTGTTACAATCCCGCCAGCGCAACAACCGGGGGCGAGCCAATGGCAACGCGCAGCGACAGCGCCGGGCTGGAAAAAGCCCATCTGCTGGATATGTTGCCCACAGAGGCAGGGCATGTGCTGGAGATAGGCTGTGGCGACGGGCGACTGACACGCAAGTACCACGATCGCGCCAAGAGCGTGGTGGGCATCGATCTGCCAGATACCTTGGAGACAGCCAGTTTCGATGACATGCCACAAGCGCAGTGCCTGGCTGCCAGCGCCATAGAACTCCCCTTCCGCGATGGTTGCTTTGACGGGGCGATCTTCGCGCTGTCATTCTGATGAATCGACATTGAGGGCATGGTCCATGCCCTGTCAGAAGCGCGGCGAACGCTCAAGCCCGGCGGTTGGCTGATCGACCTGCGCCCCACCAAGCGCGACCGCAGAATCGAGCTGGATATGCCCGGCGGCTGCGTGTACATCGGCGAGGTTGATGCCAGCGCCACCAGCCCTGAGCGCGACGCGGCCGACGCTGCGCTGGGTGATGCCATCGCTGCGAAGCAATTGCGCGCCCGGCACAGCGCTCTTTTCGAGATCGTCATCGACTGCGACAGCGCTGATGACCTGCGCGACTATGCGAAAGGATTCCGTCGCAGCCGGTTGCCCGCCTTTATCCTGCCGCGAATCGAAGAATTGACCGCCCATGCCGACGACTTCCTCATCCGCATCCGCCGCGAAATGACCATCGCGCTGTATAGACGTCTCTAGGCGGCGCTGGTCGCGGGTATACGCCGTTGCATTGCCAGGCATTTGCGTTACACTTGGGTCGTGGTACGTCCCGTCCAATTTCATTCCCGTGGAGGAAGGTAATATGCGCAAGTTTCCCTTGTTCGTGCTGGCAGTCGCTGTCGTGTTGGCTTTGGTCGCGCCGGCCGCAGCGCAGAGCGACCTTGTCGTTGGCGTCGTGCTGGTGGGTCCCAACGACGACCGCGGCTGGAGCACATCGCATCACGAAGCTGGCGAATATGTCGCAGCAAAGACGGGCGCGACAATTCTGGAATTTGAAAGCCTCAACCCCGCCGACTCGCCCGAAACCACCCTCATGGACGTGGTGGAATTCATGGTTGATGATGGCGCTTCAGTCATCTTCACCACATCCGACAGTTTCGAAGAAGACACCAATGTCGTAGCCGCCGCTTTCCCCGATGTCACATTCATTAACATCACTGGCAGCAACGCCATTCAGTCCAGCAGCATCGTCGAAGGCGAGCACGCCATGATGCACGAGTTGCCCGAGCTGCCGTCCGCCAACATCGGCAACTTCAATACCTATATGGAGCTGCCGCGTATGATCGCTGGCTGTGCCGCCGCCCTCACCAGCGAGTCGGGGCATATCGGTTATCTGGGCGCGCTGATCAACCCCGAAACGCGCCGTCTGGCTGCCAGCAGCTATCTGGGCGCGCGTTATTGCGCCGACAACTACCGCGACGACATGTCCGCCGACGACATCACTTTCGAGGTCGTCTGGATCGGCTTCTGGTTCAATATCCCGGGCGTGACGCTTGATCCGACCGAGGTGGCGCAGGGCTTCCTCGATGGTGGCGCCGATGTCATCATCAGCGGCATCGACACCACCGAAGCCATCACAGTCTCCGGGCAATACATGGCAGAGGGCGATGCCAGCTATGGCGTGCCCTATGGCAATGTCAACGGCTGCAGCGAAGCGCCGGATGCCTGCCTGGGCGCGGCTTATTACAACTGGGGTCCCGCCTACCTGGATGTCGTCGAGCGCGTCATGGACGGCAGCTGGTCGCAAGAATGGATCTGGTGGGAGCCGAAGTGGGACGAGATCGGCGATGATGGCTTCTACACCGATAGCGATTACAGCGTCGGTGGCTATGTCTTTGGCGATGCGCTGAGCATGGAAACGCGCGAGACGCTCAAAGCCTTCGCCCAGGAAATCCACGACTTCCAGACCGACCCCATGAATGCCGGGCAGATGTTCGGCTGGAGCGGACCGCTGAACCTGCAAGATGGCAGTCCGCTGGCTGGTGACATGGAAGCTGTCAGCTTGCTGGATATCTGGTTCTTGCCCCAGCTGCTGGAAGGCATGACTGGCGCAAGCGAGTAGACAAGCCCCTCTGTCCCCCCGCGGGGCGAGGCACAAGAAAGTTCCCTCCCTCATTTTTGGGGGAGGGGTTTGAGGGCAAGGCAATCTCATGCGGGCGATATTCAGGATTTGTCTGTACGCCCTGCTGCTGACTTTGCCTGCCCAGGCACAGGACACCCTCCCGCTCTACCTCTTCAACACCGTGATCGGCAGCCAGCCAGATTTGTTCGGCGGCGAGATGCCGGTGGCGCGCGGCCAATTATTCAATCATGGCGCGGAAGCCTACACGAATATCGCCCTAAGCCTGAGCGCCTATGACACCGCTGATCAACTGATTGGCGAGGGCTTTGGCTACCTGGTGGATGCTTGCGGCACTGCGCTGCTGGACTACGCCCTGCCACCCGGCGCCTATCAAGGCTTCAGCGCGCCGTTTGAACTCTTCGCAGACGGCGATATCGCGCGCCTCGAGCTGGATGTGGCTGCCGATTCGGTCGCGCCACCGCCCACTTTTCCAGCCATGCCAGGGGTTCGGCAAATCAGCGACAAAGAGGTCGTTTTGCTGGCGTGGCTGGACGACTCGGCTTTGATCTTCGGGGCCGGCTGTGATGGCGCGCTCTTCACCAGGCTGGACTGGCAACGTTACAGCCTGACGGATAATGCCCTTGTTGATATAGAGCATCCCGATGCGCAAAAGATGAGTCCCGACCTGATAGCCAACAGCGGCGCAGCCATGATTACGCAAAGCGGCGAGCACAGCCCGGCGCTTTTTGACAGCTCACAGATGACTTTTCCGCCCAATGCGCGGCGAGTCGTTTATCAGAACGATTTGCACACGGTCTTTTCGGCCGAGCCCGATGGCAGCTTCCCGCGTTTGATTCACGATGGCTTGCATCAATACAGCCTGCGCGGCTTCCAGTGGGCAAGGCAGACCGGCGTCTTCCTGGCGGTCTATTTTGGCAGTTATGGCGAACCCGTGCGCTACTTCGCAGCCACCACCGCTGGACGTCTGCTGAGCCTGCGGCTGGAAGACATGCCCGCTTCTATCACAGTGCCGGCGCCCACAGACGATGGACTGGCGGCGCTGGTCGGGCGCGCGCAAGACGGCTTCGGCGGCTATTATTTGCAGAATGTATATGGTGGCAGCCAACTGCTCTTTGAAGCCGAGTTGCCGGGCAACAATTTTCCTGCGCCGATCCTGGATGGCGAGCGCGTTTATGTCTTTGCCGAGGGTGATGTTGCGCCGCAGTTGCAATGTTATCGGCGCGATTCGGGCGAACTGCAGACGCTGACTGCGCTGCCATTGCGCTTGACGGGGGCGACGCGGGCATGGGCTTGGCTGTCGCCAGGCGGCGAGCATATCGCGCTGTCTGCCAACGGCGCGGATGGCGGGCTGTGGCTGGTGGATGTGGCGGGAGATTGCGCAACCCCCCTCGGTCCCCCCGACAGGTCAGGGGGAGGCTAGAGCTTGAGCAGAAAGGGCGCAAAATCTCTATCAATTAGGCGATAAGTCTTTCTTAGCTGCTTGACCAAAGCATCGAATTCAGGAACCGTTCTTAAGAGCATTGGCTTCTGCTTCTCGCTCCAACCGCCACTCCTCGAGAAATTCTTGAGCCGATCGTGTTTCTCCGCGTTCCGATTGTTGCCAGCTTCTCTCCAGGCTGCGCAGCAACTCGCGCTGTTCTGGCGTCAGATTCGCTTCTGCCTGCGCCTCTGCTTCTTGCTGCGCTTGTGCAATATCGCCAACCCTGTCCATACGCATGCTCCCTTCTGCTGCCTCTTGCCCTGACAAATACTATAGGATATTTGCTCGCTATATGTCAAGATAGTGCGCAACGCCGCAACGCCGCTGTTTATGCGAGAACGAGGACGGTCGCTATGGTCGAGCTGATATGGGATGGCAGTATGACGCTGACGCCGCTCGCATTCGCCGATTGCCTAGGGGCGGCGGCAGTCCAACAGGCATTTGATGCTCAGGATATGTCAACCGACAGCGCCCGCAGCAAAGATCTCCCATGACTGAACACTATGACGCCATCGTGATCGGCCTGGGCGGGATGGGCAGCGCCGCGCTCTATCACCTCGCCAAACGCGGACAAAAAGCGCTGGGCATCGACCAGTTTGGCATCCCGCACGATCGTGGCTCTTCGCATGGATTGACGCGCATCATCCGCCTGGCCTATTACGAAGATTTGTCCTATGTGCCGCTGCTGCGCCGGGCCTATGCGCTGTGGGCGGATCTTGAGCGCGAATTTGGCGAGCAGCTATTCTATCAAACTGGCAGCATCGACATGGGTCCCGCCGACAGCGATGTTTTTCGCGGCAGCCTGAACAGCTGCATCGAGAATGACTTTCCTTACCATGTCTTTGACAGCCGCGAATTGCGCGCGCGCTTCCCCGCTTATCACATGCCAGCAGAGACCAAGGCCCTGTACCAGCCACAAGGCGGCTTGCTCGTCCCCGAACGTTGCATCGTCGCCCATGCGGAATTGGCACAGCAGCATGGCGCAAGACTACATACCGGCGAGCGCGTTCTGGGCTGGGAAATTCTGCCCGACGAGCGCGTCCTTGTGCGCAGCGATCAAGGCAGTTATCTGGCGGAGAAGCTGATTATCTGTGGCGGCGCCTGGATGGCGAAGCTCGTGCCGGCGCTGGCGGGCAAAGCCATTCCCGAACGCCAGGCGCTGATCTGGTTGCAGCCCAGGCGACCCGACTTGTTCGGCTGGGAGCGCTTCCCCGTGTGGAATGGGCAGGTCGAAGAGGGTCGCTATTATGGCTTGCCCGAGTTCAATCCGAGCGGAAACACACCGGGCATGAAGCTGGGGCGCTATCATCACCTGGACGAAATCTGCGATCCCGATGCGCTCGAGCGCGATAGTCAACCCGCAGACGAAGCCTTGCTGCGGACTTTCGCCGAGCGCTACTTCCCCGAAGGCGCCGGTCCCACGCTGGACATGGCTGTCTGCATGTTCACAAACACAGCCGATGAGCATTTTGTGCTGGACAGCCTGCCCGATGCGCCTCAGGTTTCGGTGGCGGCTGGCTTCAGCGGGCACGGCTTCAAAATGGCCAGCGTGGTCGGCGAAATCATGGCTGACCTGGCGCAGCAGGGCGAGTCGCCCCAGGACATCTCATTGTTTCGCCTGGCTCGTCTATGAGCGCTCGCGGCAAGGGCAAGCGATGAACAAACAGGTGGAATGGGCGCAGCAAATCGCCGCGCTCGCCAAGACAGGTCTTTACTACGCTCAAAACGACTATGATGGCGAACGTTATCAGGCGCTGTTGGATATCGCCGCGCAGATGCTGGCCGATGCCGCCCATGTCGATGCTGTCGCAGTGGCGCTGCTGCTGGCAGCGGACGATGGTTATATCACGCCCAAAGTCGATGTGCGTGGCGCCGTCTTCAGGCACGACAAAATCCTGCTGGTGCGCGAAGCGGCCGATGGATTGTGGACTCTGCCTGGCGGCTGGGCAGATGTTGGCGATGCGCCCTCGCAGGCGGTCGAGCGCGAAATCCGCGAAGAAAGCGGCTACGAGACAAAAGCCGTCAAATTGCTGGCGCTGGAAGACCGTCGCCGCCGTCATCCGCCCATGATTCATGCCGCTTATAAAGTCGCCTTCCTCTGCGAGTTGATTGGTGGCGCAGCGCAGACTAGCAGCGAAACAACCGCGGTAGGCTGGTTTGGTGAAGACGAGATCCCGCCGCTGTCCCTGGGGCGTGTAAGCGCAGGGCAGATCCGCCGTTGGTTCCAACACTATCGCCAGCCCGACCTGCCCAGCGAATTCGACTGATCATGCGCCTGCCGATCTCCCTGCGCGAGCGCCGCTGATGCCTATGCTGCAAGCCTTTATCCTGCCCGCCATTGGATTGGGCTTGAGCGCCGCGGTGATCCCCGGACCGCTGCTGGCGTATCTTTTCAGCACGATCTTGATGCGAGGCGCGCGCAGGGCGCTGCTGGTCGTGCTGGCGCCGCTGCTCTCCGACGCGCCCATCATCGTGTTGATGACCTTTGTGCTGGGGCAGTTGCCACAAGCCGCTTTGCAGCTGATTCAGGTCGCTGGCGGCTGTCTGTTGCTGAGCATCGCCTGGGGGGCAAGCCAACAGACTCAAACCGACTCGCTGCTGACTCTGACGCCGGACGGGGCGGTGCGTTCCTGGGCCGCAACTCGCGTCTTGCTGACGGCGGTGATGATGAATTTGCTTAGTCCCGGACCCTGGCTATTTTGGGCGACTGTCAACGGACCGCTATTGCTATCGGCACTGGAGCTGTCGGTCATTCATGCCTTGGCTTTTCTGCTGGCATTTTACGGTGTATTCCTGGGCGGGCTCTGCGTTTGGATCGCGCTATTTCACCGTCTGCGCCATTTCAGCGCCCGCTACCTGCGCATCATGATCCTGGCGACGGCTTTGCTGCTGCTGTGGTTTGGCACGGGGCTGATCACTGCCGCGCTGCATGCCAGCCAGGCTCAGCTGCTGCTGTCTTTGGCGCTGCTGGCGCTGGAATTGCTGCGCCGGGCTTGGACGAGACGCAAGGCTTCCGCCATGTGACACTGAGGGGGTTTAGTAAGGGTGGGTCACCGCCTCGCCCCTACCTCCAACACCCCGCCCTAGAGACAGAATCCGCGCGTACTTTGCCTCCCCCTCCCGACTTTTCGGGGGATTGGCATTCATCGCCACCTGCGCTATCATTAGTTAAGATTAGGTAAGCATTTCGTTAATGATACATTGTATCAGCTAAGATGCAGGCGATGGCTTTGCGACGCTACACCATCGGCAATATGGACTGCGCCAACTGCGCCCGCGAGGTCGAAAGCGCTGTGCAAAAGTTGGACGGCGTGCAGTTTGCTCGCGTCGACTTTCTCAGCTGCAACCTCGAGCTCAGCGGCGATGTCGACTTCACACGCTTGCAACGTCAGGTCGAAGCCATCGGCAAGACTCTCGATCTGCCCGAAGCAGAGACGGCTGCCATGGGCGCGGCTGGCGGTGTGCGCGGCTTTTGGCTCTTCTTGCGCGAGCGCGAATCCAGCCGTTTTGCCTTGACTGGCGGCGCGCTGCTCTTGCTTGCCCTGGCGATCGACCTGTTGCGTCTGCTGCCGGCCGAGCATGGCGGCATCTTGTACATCGTGGCCATGCTGGTGGCTTTGAAGCCTATCGCCATCAGCGGCATCAATGGCCTGCGCATCAACCGCGAATTCAACATCAACGCGCTGATGACGATCGCCGGCCTGGGCGCCCTGGCCCTGGGCGAATACCTGGAAGCGGCGATGGTCATCTTCCTTTTTTCGCTGGGCGAGGCGCTGGAAGGCTATACAGCTGACCGTGCCAGAGACAGCTTGCGTTCACTGATCGCGCTGAAGCCGGCTGTGGCCTTGCGGTTGAGCGGCGCTTCGACAGAATCCGTGCCCATCACCGCGCTTCGTATCGATGATCGCGTGCGGGTGCTGCCCGGCGAGCGCATCCCTGTGGATGGAGAGGTCATCAGCGGGCGCGGCGATGTCGATCAAGCGCATATCACCGGCGAGAGTATCCCGGTGGCGATGGAGCCCGGCGACCCGGTTTTCGCAGGTTCTATCAACGGCGAGTCGGCCCTGGAGCTGCGTGTGGGTCGTCTGGCGCATGACAGCACACTCAGCCGCATCATCGACATGCTGCGAAGCGCGCAGTCGCGGCGTGCGCCCAGCCAGCGACAGATCGACCGCTTCGCCCATGTATACACGCCGGCTGTTTCGCTGATCGCTCTGGGTGTTGCGCTGCTGCCACCGCTGCTTTTTGGCGGGAGTTTCTGGGGCACAGCGGACGAGGCCGGCTGGCTGTATCGCGCTTTGGCCATGCTGGTCATCGCCTGCCCCTGCGCCTTGGTCATCAGCACGCCGGTTACGGTCATCAGCGCGATCACGGCTATGGCGCGGCGCGGTGTGCTGATCAAAGGCGGGGCGGCACTGGAGGCGCTGGCCGGCGCGCAGGTTGTCGCGTTCGACAAGACCGGCACATTGACCCGCGGCAAGCTGCATGTCGCGGCTACCTATACCGATCACTGCGCCGAGGGACCCGATTGCGAGCCTTGCGCAGAGCTGATCGGCCTGGCTGCAGCGGTCGAAGCGCAAAGCACGCATCCCTTTGCTGGCGCCATCCTGCAAGCCGCGGCCGAACGGAAAATCTCCGTAGATGACGCATCGGCAGTAGAGAATTTGATCGGGCAGGGCGTGCAGGGGCAGGTCAATGGCAAGCGCATCACGCTGGGCAGCCACCGCTTCTTTGATGACGAGTTCGGCCACAGCGACGCGCTGTGCGAGCGGGCTGCGGATATTGAAGCGCAGGGGCAAAGCGCCGTCTTGCTGCATGATGGCGAAAATGTGCGCGGCGTGATCGCGCTGGCGGACGAAGCTCGCCAAGAAAGCCGCTATGTCGTCGCAGAATTGAGTGCGATGGGCTTGCATTCGGTCATGCTAAGCGGCGACAACAAACGGGTGGCGCAGTCTATCGCCCGGCAGACAGGCGTCAACGATTTCCGCGGCGAACTGCTGCCAGCGGACAAGGTCGCAGCAGTAGATACCTTGTCACAGGAACGCGGCAATGTGGCCATGGTCGGCGATGGCATCAACGATGCGCCAGCGCTGGCACAAGCCTCGGTGGGCATCGCCATGGGTGGCGCAGCCAGCGCGCAAGCGATGGAAACCGCCGATGTCGTGTTGCTGGCGGATGGCCTGCGGCAGCTGCCCGGGGCGCTGGGGCGGGCGCGATTCGCTCGCCGCTTGATCCGCGAGAATATCGCGCTGTCTTTCGGATTGAAGCTGGTTTTCCTGCTGCTGGCGCTGACGGGCAATGTGACCATGCTGGTGGCGGTGCTGGCCGATGTGGGCATGTCGCTGGCGGTCACGCTGAATGGCATGCGCGCGCTGCGGGAGTAGCTTAGGTGGTGAAGTCGCGCTGGATGGTTTGCTCAAAGAACCACTTTGCCAGATTTGAAACTGTGTCCTCAACCAGCCCATTGCTGCTAGCCGCGACAAATTGCTGCGCCGACATGTCGAAGCCGATCTCACAGATGTCGGACGGTTCCGTTTGGGCAAATTCTTGCAGAGGCGTATAACGAAAGCTGGCGTCTGAACTCTTGGCGATTACGAGCACAATCTGCGCGCGCGCTTGCAGTTGACGGCTGGCGCGGCCAAAAAAGAACATATATCTTACTTTCAATTGTCCGCGATTGACCTCTATGCCAAAGAACCAGGTCCTTTTGGCTGTGCCCACCTTGAGCAGTGTTTGATACTTTTCAAAGCTCAGTGGATCGTATTCGCGGAAGTTGAGGTAAACGTCCGCGTATTGTCGATTCTCGTTAGCCGATTCGACGAACTGCTGGAAGTAAACCTTGAGCAGCTGCACGGCATTGAGCCAAAGCTGGTAAGCTATTCGTTCGCGCTCTGCAAGGGGTACTTCCAGCCGAGCCATTCGTTGTGCCCAACTTTGTCTTGTGTCAATTGCAGCGCGCCATGCATCCAGGCTTTCTTGCAAACTCTCAATGAAGAGCGCAATCAGCGGGGTAAGGTCACCAGCTTGAGATTCTTCCAGCGCGTCAATATAGCGAGAGCGGTCTTCCTGTTGTATGACGCAAATGGGATACCCGCGTCGCATCAGGAGAAGGTTGGTCAGCAAGCGCGCTGTTCGTCCATTGCCATCGGCGAAGGGATGAATCTGTGCCAGCCAGGCATGCGCCGCAGCAGCGCAGACCAATGGCGAGCCGCCTTCAACAAGATCCGGCGCGGTGATCTGCTGGATGTACGCGCCCAATTCTTCCATCTGTTGCGGCACAAGGTTGGCTGCTGGCGGGGTATACACCGAGCCAGTTATCTCTACGGGACCATCTCGGTAACTGCCTGCGCTGTGGTCCAGGTTCTGCAAGACGAGTTGGTGAATGCTTCGCAATTGATGCAGCGTAAGCGGGCTTTCGCGCTTTTCGGCTAGCGCTTTGGCGTACTCCAGCGCGTGGGCGAGGTTCTTCGCCTCTATTTGATCCTTCTGTGGCTTGCCTGCCAGTGTGATGCCTTCTTCAACGACTTGCCCGGTCTCTCCCAGGCTCAGCGAGTTGCCTTCAATGGCATTGGAATGGTAGACGCTGTAGATGATGAAGAAGTCATGCATACGCGCCAGCGCGCCTGGATCGAGCTGTCCCGCGACGCGCATTTCCGCCACGCGCTTGTCAAGCTCTTCCAGATCGCCCATGATGCTGGAGTGGCAAGCGAAAGGTGTACTGGAGACCATCCTAAACTCGTCCATGCATCTAGCCTTGTTCAAATGCGCCATTCACGCAAGCTACGCTAAATAACGGTGGCTCACGACATAGGGATGGCTTCGCGCCTGCCAATTCCCCGCGGATGACGAACATGGCTGTAGGCATCGACGAGGTCATGATTTGCTTGCAAGCGCCTGTAGAGTTGCGCGAATCGCCGGCGCGCCGTCCCATCCAGCGTCAGGCGCATATCCCAGGCGTCTTCGTTGTTGCTGGCATAATAACGCCGCCGCCGCCCAAAGCGACTGAAGCCATATTTGCTATAGAGACTCTGCGCCACCTGGTTGCTGACGCGCACTTCCAGCACGATATAGCCCGCGCCCAGTTGCAGCGCCTTGCCGACCATGCCCGCCAGCAAGATCTCGCCATAGCCTTTGCCGCGCTGGCTCGGGTGTGTGGCGATCGTGCTGATATGCGCTTCGTCCGCGATTTGCCAGATGCCGCCATAGCCGAGGATGCCGCCGCGAGCGCTTTTCGCCGGCGTGCCGTTCAGCCGTCCGCGCAGCTTGTGCAGCCAGCCCACATGCGTCGATGCACTTGGCACAGCCTGCCTCTCCAGGACGACCATGTGGCTGACCCGGGATTCCTTCAGTTCAAAGCGGTAGGACTCGTGGCCCCAAGCTGGCTGGAAAGACAAGCGATCTATGGCGACCACTGCCTGGATATCATCCAGCCGCATGTAACGCAGTCGAAGCGGCATCGTCTAGAAAAATGGAGCGGGCTGGTGAGCGCGCCCCTTGTCTGGGTCAGCCGCCCATCTCATAGATCTGCACGACATCCACCGGCGCGAATTGCACATAGGGACAGCCCTTGGCGATCTCGACAGCCGCGTCCATGTCGTCTGCCTGGACGATGCTCATGCCCGAAAATTCTTTGGGCTGCGCCTGGCTGCTGCCATCGGTGTTGATGCGGGTGGGCGCGCCGAAGGGCATGCCCAGGTTGAGGGCTGCCTCGCCCAACTGCTGCGCCCAAGCCATCCACTCCTGATGAGCTTTTGCTTCTTGCTCTGGGCTGCCAGATGGGGGCTCGCCCACATAAAACAGTGCAAATTTTGCCACGCTATTTCTCCATTCGCTGCTTCTGCTCGGCAAGCATACGCTAGCTCTGCGATTGTGCAAGCCTTAACCTGGCTCTGCAAATTGGCAGCCTGTGCACTATTGCCTAACTGGAAGCTGCGCCGCGCAGGTTGTGCCGAAACGATTTGCTGCGCTACACTGTGAATGGTGGCGGGGGATCATTGCTAAAGATTCTGAAATGTGCCGAGCATACAACAGGCTGCCCGCCGCTTTTCTGCCATGAGGACCTCGTTCATGTTGAGCATCGCCGATATGAAGCTGCTGCGCGAGGCATATCGCCTGGGCGGCGTCGAACCAAGAGACGATGCCCTCGAGCAGATCGGCAGGCCCTCGCCCGATGCGCTGGTCGAATACGCCCTTGCGCAGCTATCCAGCCCCGACCGCAATATCCGCGTGTTGATGTTGCGCGTGCTGCGCGAACAGCGGGGCGAGCAAGCGATGCAGGGCGTGCTGGCTGGCTTGCATGATGAAGGTCGGCGCGTCTGTGCGGTGGCCATTCAAGCCTGCCCCAACTTTCTGGCCTACGCAGACATCGTCCTTCGGCTGGAAGCGATGGCAGTGGACGCGGGACTCAAACGCAAATTACGGCGGCGCGCGCTGAGTATGCTGACTGGCGACGAAGGGCGCATGCCTGGGGACTTGACGGAAGCGGCCGCGGAAGCGCTGCGGCGACTCATGCAAGTTCCTGAATGTCGATTCGGGGTCGTTTTTGGCTTGGCGCGGCTGCAACTGGAACCTCGAACCCAGGCGATCCTCGAGCTATTCGCCCAGGCAGACGACGCAACCGAACGTAGCATGGCGCAGCGGGCATTATCCGGCGAGCACATCGTTCATATCGACAACTATGCGCAGGACGCAGCGCAGCAGCAGGCGATCATGCAGCAATGCGAAATCGCGCGCGGACGCATGTACTATTGGCTGCCGCGCGGGGGGATTGCCAGCCGCCTCAAAATACGGGTAAGCCCGACACAGGGACGCGCACACGATACAATGTCGTGATGCCCGTGATATACAGGCCGCGCAAATCAACATCGCCAAATGCAAAATTGGTTACGCGCTCGGGAATCAGCAGGCGACCCAGCAAGGTCCCGTCGGCCGCGAAGATCTGCAGTCCGCCTTGCGCAACGCACCACACATTGCCCAGGCTGTCGATCTTCATGCCATCGGGCACGCCATCTTCAGCGCCCACGGTATCGGCAAAAACGCGACCGTCCGCCAGGCTGCCATCCGCCAGCACAGCAAATACCATGATTCGAAAGCGCGTGCTGTTGTTGATGTAGAGAAGCGATTCATCCGCCGAGAAACAGAGTCCGTTGGGGCGGTCCAGCTCGCTGGTCAGCAGCGTCAGCGAATCGTCCGTCTCTCGCCAGCGATACACGCCGTTGAAATCCAGCTCGCATTGGCGCGGTATGCCGACATTGCGCTCGCGTCCATAGGGCGGGTCGGTGAAGTAGACGTTGCCATCGCGGTTGACGACCAGATCGTTGGGGCTGTTGAGCTGCGCGCCTTGATAATGCGCTGCCAGCACAGTCATATTCTCGCCATCCATGCGGGTTACGCGGCTGCTGGCGTGGTGGCAACTGAGCACGCGCCCCTGTCGGTCGTAGGTATTGCCATTCGCCATGTGGCTGTTGCCGCGGTAGATGCTCAGTCCAGCGCCCTCTGCCCATTGCCAGGTGCAATTCGCCAGGATGTCGCTGAAGCGCAGGTGATGCTCGGTCGGATGCCAGATGGGTCCTTCCAGGAAGCGCAAACCGCCCACCACCGTTTCAAGTTGGGCAGCGGGCTCCAATAAATTGCTCAGGCGCGGATCATGCGCCTCCAGTTCGATTGTGGGCATCGCTGGTCCTCATTTCTTGCGCTTGCGCTGCTGTGGCTTGAGCGTCTTGGCATACGCATAACTCTGTTCGAGATAAGGCAGCAAGCGCTGGGTGTCTTCGAGCAATTGACTGGGCACTGCTACATATTCTTTCATAATGGCGCCATAAGTCTCCAGCAGCCCCCTGTCAAATTCGGCGATGAAGGCTTCGCGCTCGGCTTTTCCCATGCGCAAGCCCAGCACCCCGGCTTTGGTCAACTGGCTGAACATATTGCCCTGATAAGAGGTGTAGGGCAGCTTCAGCCCGCCTCTTAATTCAATCTCCGGATGCGCATCGATAAGCTGTTTGTAGAGCGCCAGCTTGTCCGCGGGCGCCTGGTTGCTTTGTTTGCTCATGGTCACCCCTGTGAATATGGTTTCCCAATCATCTTATCCTGCTTTGAAATTGCATTAGAAGCAATGGCTTGCCGCGACAGGCTAGGCAGAAAGCCTCTGTATCCGCAACTATTTTCTGATTACTATGAAGGCGGATAGCTGCATGTGACGGCAAGCGGGAGCGAATGGCAATGGTTGATATTGCGGTGATTGGCAAGGGCTTGCTCGGTAGCGCGGCGCTGCGGCATCTGACCGTGAATTTCCCGAAGCTCCGCGTATGTGGCATCGGACCAGACGAACCGCGAAATCGCAAGACGCACGGGGGTGTCTTCGCCAGCCATTACGACCAGGGACGCATCACGCGCGTGCTCGATCCCAGTCCGCTCTGGGGGCAGCTGGCACGCGATTCTATAGCAGAGTATGCGCAGATTGAAGCGGCAGGTGGCATCCTATTCCATCATCGCGCCGGCTGTCTGCGCGCAACCGACTTGCCTGAACGGATAGCCGAACTGGATGCCTGCGCCGAGCAGTTTTCGCCGCCACACCGCCGCCTGGATGCCGAGGGCTGCCGCGCTGCCCACCCCTATCTGCGCTTTTCAGACGAATTCATTGCATGGGACGAGGTCGGCGAGGCAGGCTATATCAATCCTCGTCAACTGGTCGCGGCACAGCTTTCGGCAGCGCAAAAGAATGGGGCGGCGATCATCCGCGAGATCGTGAAATCAATCGAATGCAGGCAGGACGGCGTGACAATACACACCCACGAAGGCAGCCAAGTGCGCGCGCGAAAAGTCTTGCTGAGCGCCGGGGGCTATAGCAATACCTTGCTGGGAAGAAAGCTCGACCTGCGCACGAAAGGACATACCATCTTGCTTGCGGAAGCGCCCGCGGCGGAAGTCGAGCGGCTGCGCGATATGCCAGCTGTCATCAGCACCTTTGCTCATGCGGATGTCAGTTCGCTGTACATGCTGCCGCCCGTGCTCTATCCCGATGGCAAAACCTATATCAAGCTGGGTCTCAGCGGCAACCTCGATGAGCTGCCCGTGCCCGAGCCCTTCTTTGATGCGCGAAACGACGACAGCGAATTGCTGGACTGGTTCCACAGCGATGGCCGCCAAGATATTGCCGAGGCGATGAAAGAGGCGCTGCAGCGCATGATCCCGGGTTTGCAGGTTGTCTCCTATCACAGCGTGCCCTGCCTTATCACCAATACAGCGCATGGCAATCCCTATATCGACGCGCTGGACGAGGGGCGCATCTATGTGACAACTGGCGGCAATGGCTATGCTGCCAAGTCCTCTGATGCTATCGGCCGTCTGGGGGCGATGCTCTGCGCAAGCGGCGAGTGGCACAGCGACTTGGATCGCGATGATTTTCGAACTGTCTACGCTGAGGGTGGACGAAAGTAAGCTGAGCTGCAGTATTCAATTGCTTTCGCAATAAGTGTCTTGTGGATCGGAAAAGTATTTTCGGGCAATTCACCGGGCGGGAAATAGCGCACCTCAACTGATTCATCGTCGTTTGGCCGGGGGGTTGTGTCATCAATCGGACGGCAACGGAAACAAATATTGATGACCGCAACCCGATGGCCGTTGTCATAGGTATGGAAATGATCACGCCCGGAGAGCACGGCGACAATTTGCTCGGGCACGATGGTGATTCCCGCTTCTTCTCGCACTTCTCGGATTATGCCATCAGCGACGTCTTCACCTGGATCGAGATAACCGCCAAGTAGGGTCCAAATGTCCAGGTCGCTGCGCCGCTGGAGCAAGACTTCGCCGCGTTCGTTGATGACGACAGCGCTGGCGCCGGTTAGGATTAAGAGGTCGTTGCCGATCTTTGCGCGGATGTCGCTGATATATTTGGATATTGGCATAGTTGCCCGCACTCCAGACTAAACGTATACGGTGTCAGGTACAACGCGGCGCCTTCATAAGTCTCAATAGTCGAAGCGCATGATTCAATCTGCTGTAAGAGACTCAAGGCGGTGGATTGAAGTAGGCGCGAGGATCGTCCGTCTGCGCCAAACCGATCATCCAGCGGTGGCGCGGCAGCATATTTTTCGGCAGCGCATCGCAGGAGAAATAGCGGATATCTTGGGACTCGTTGTCGTTTACACGCGGCGAACTGTTGTCTATGGGGCGGCAGCGAAACACCGTCGTCACCGTCGCCAGCTTATCGCCGTTGGGGTAGGTTACATTGTATTCTTCGCCGGAGAGCACGGCGACGACAGCTTCTGGCAGGATCGTGATGCCAGCTTCTTCGCGAACCTCACGCACGGCGCATTCGGCGACGGTCTCGCCCGGTTCAACGCCGCCGCTCGGTGGCGCCCATGTGCCCGTGTCGCGGCGCAGTTGCAGCAAGATTTCGGCGTGGTTATTGATGACGACAGCCGTCACACCCGGCACGAGCAGCAGATCGCTGCCGATCATTGCGCGGAGCTTCTTGATGTAGTCCGATATCGGCATCGCAGCGGCGCGTCTATTCGCCCAGGCGCACCGACAGATCGACCGCGTTCTTCAACGTGTTGGCGACGATGCAGGCGCGCTCGCTCATGGTGACCAGTTTGCCCAAGGTCTCGCGGTCGGCGTAGGCTGAGCGAACCACCATATCCACCGAACTGAATCGCGCTGGCGTCGCTGCCAGTTCGCCGCTTACGGTGATGACGATGTCATCTATGGGCAGATCGCGCGCTTTGATGGCTGCCAGCAAATTGCTGTTGAAGCAGCCGCCCAGCGATGCCAGCAGCAGTTCGCCACCCATGGCGCCTTTGTCGTGCCCGCCTTTGGCAGCCGGACGGTCGATGTCGATAGCGTGACTGCGGATGTTAGCGACAGTGGTGGCGTCATTGACCTGGTTGAGCGTAACAGAAATGGTCGGCATGTCGGTTTCCTTTGGATCAATTTGTCAAAAGCAAGCAAAGAAGCCTCGCAGCGCACTTTACCTCCCCCGACTTTTCGGGGGGACTGAGGGGGGTTGCATTATCAGCCTTTCACAGCGCCCATCGTAAAGCCCTGCACCAGGCTATCCAGGAAGAGGTTGTAGGCGAAACCCACCGGGATGGCAATGATCAGCGCGGCGGCCAACAACGGCTGCCAAAAGTAGACATCGCCCAAAATCAGCTCGGTTGGCACGCCCACGCTCAGCGTGCGCTGCGAAGTATTGGCGATGAAGACCAGCCCATATATGAACTCGTGCAGGGTCAGCGTGAAGGTAAAGACGACTGTCGATATGATGCCCGGCAAGGACAGCGGCAAGACCACCCGCAAAAAAGCTTCCACGCGGTTGTAGCCATCGACCAGCGCCGCCTCTTCCAGCTCTGGCGGGACAGCCTTGAAGAAACCTTGCAACAGCCACATGCTGAATGGCACCGTGAATGACGGATACACCACGATCAGCGAAAGCGGGCTGTCTTTTAAGCCCAGCAGCACCACGATGCGGAACATGGGAATGAAGAGCAGAGTTGGCGGCACCAGATAGACCAGAAACATCAAGATGCCAGCGCGTTCTCCCCAGCGCCCCGTCAGCCGCGCCAGCGCATAAGCAGCCGGCAGCGACAGCAGCAACGTGATGATGACCACCGCCACGCCCACCAGCACCGAATTGCGGATGAAATCCAGATAGGCGGTGTTGTTGAAGAGCGCGTCCAAATGCTCTAGCGTCGGCTCCTGGCGATAAACAAAGGGCTGCGGACGGCGATACAAATCGCCATCGGTCTTGAAACTGTGCAGAAACATGATCAAAAAAGGAGCGGCGGCGAAGAAGCAAAACACCAGCACCACAAAATAAAAAGGCGAGCGCCGCAGCACATGACGCAACTCTGCGCGGGTCGCGCCATAAGTCCGCACACGCCAGACGATGCGCAGTGCCACCAGCCCCAGAAATGCCAGGACCAGCAACGTCCAGAAGTTCGTCAGCACGAAGCTCAGCGCGCTCATCAGCGCACCTCGGCTCTGCTGGCCGTGCGCAGCATGAAGATGGCCATGGCCAGCAGCAGCGGGAAGGCGAAGAGCGATATCGCCGCGCCCTGCGCCAGGTTGCCGCCTTCAATGCCCACCTGGAACGAATACAAACCCAACACGCGCGTATAGTCGACTGGTCCGCCGCGAGTCAGCACATAGACCACGGTCATATCGCCGAACATGGTGATCATGCTGAAGAGCAGGGCGATCACCATAATCGGCAAGATCAGCGGCAGCTTGATCTGCAGCAGCGTGCGCATGAAACGCGAGCCATCGACTTCTGCCTGGTCGAGAATGTCGGTGGGGATAGAGGACAAGCCGGCCATCAAAATGACGGTCGCCAGCGGAGTCATGCGCCAGACTTGCACGAAGATGACGCTGATTTGCGCCAGATCGGGAGCGGCCAGCCAATACAGATTGCGATTGTCGCTGAGCAAGCCGCCCCGCCCCAGCAAGCCCATCTGCAGCAGCAGGTAGTCGATCGGGCTGTATTTGGTATCCAGCATCCACAGCCAGCCGATCATGGCCAGCGAGACCGGCGTCGCCCAGGGCAAGATGAAAATGAAACGCGCGAACCACTTGCCGGTGAATTCCTGCGTGAAAATGACCGCCAGGATGTTGGCGAAGATCAGAATGAATACCTGCGATATTAGGGTGAAGCGGATGGTCGTTTCAAAGACCTGGCGAAAAATGTCGTTTTCCCATACGGCCAGAAAGTTGCGAAAACCAACGAAGCTGAGGTCAGTATTGCCGACGGTCACATCTGAGAAACCGAAGGCAATCGATAGGGCGAATGGGAAGCCAACCAGCAGCACAATATAAAGCAGCGCCGGCGTCAAGAACAGCGCGCCGATCAAGCGCCGATTGTCCAGCGGAAAGTTGCCCAGGCGCAGCGGACCCATCACCAGGCAGCGCCCGCCACTCGCGCTTCGATCCGCTCGCCCGATGCCTCATCAAAGTACTTGATGTCGTCGTAATGCACAGCAAATTCGTATTCGCCTTCAATATCCAGCGAGACGCGGACATTCGATGGCACTTTCGCCAGCGTCAGCTCGTTTTCATGCCCGCCGACATACCCATAGACCAGGCGGTCCGAGCCCAGATATTCGACTCGTTTGACGAAATAATGAAAGCTCACTGAATTCTCTGGGTTGTCGCTGAGAGTCTTGGGCAAGAAGTGCTCGGGACGAAAGCCAAAGCGGTAGCCTTCGGCGCGCAAGATGTTCATGCTGGGCGAGCCGAGAAACGTGGCGACAAATTCGTTGGCGGGGTCGTCATAAATGCGCTGGGGACTGCCGATCTGCTGGATTTTGCCTTTCTCCATCACAACGATGCGGTCGCCCAAACCCATCGCTTCGATCTGGTCGTGCGTGACGAAGACAGCGGTGATATCGGAGGAGCGTTGGAAGTCCTTCAGCTCGTCGCGAGCATTGGCGCGCAGCTTGGCATCCAGGTTGCTCAGCGGCTCGTCCAGCAGCAGCACAGCCGGCTGCGTCACCATGGCGCGGGCGATGGCGACGCGCTGGCGCTGTCCACCGCTCAACTGGCGGGGACGCCGGTCGAGCAGTTCGTCGATCTCCAGCAGCTTGGCGATGCTTTCGACCTTGCTGCGCATGGTGGCTTTGTCGAACTTCTTCTCGCGGCGCTGCGCCTTCAGCGGGAAGGCGATGTTGTTGTAAACACTCATGTGCGGGTAGAGGGCGTAACTCTGGAATACCATGGAAACGCCCCGTTTGCGCGGCGGCAGCTCGGTTACATCCGCGCCATCGATGTGGATCGAGCCAGCTGTCGGCTTTTCCAATCCCGCGATCATGCGCATCAGAGTCGTCTTGCCGCAGCCCGATGGTCCCAAGATGACCAGAAACTCGCCCTGATCAATGTCGAGGTCGACACCATCCACAGCGTGAACAGCATCAAAGTATTTCCTCAGCCCGCTGATTTGCACGACGCTCATAAGGACCCGCGCACTTGGTGGCAGTTAAAACCCTTCCCCCCAACAATCGGGGAGAAGGGAAGGAGATATGGAGATCGCTTACATGTCTCCGCCGCCGACAAGACCTCTGGCGCGCCACTCACTGAAGATTTCTTCAATGCGTTCGTGCGCCTGCGCCACGGCATCTTCCGCGTTCATCTCGCCCAATGCCACTTGCGCGACCATGTTGGGGATGATGCTTTCGGCGAAAACCTGGCTGACAGCCGGATTCGTGACGCCGGGGAAGCCCAGATGCACCGACCAGTCGTTGACCGTCTTTAGCACCTCGAACTTGTTGGGCGGCTCGCTGCCCCAGGGATCGGCTTCCAGCCAGCCGTCCAACTCGGGCACGGTGCTGGGCAAGCAGGGGAAGTTGTAGAGCTCGCTGTGATAGGTGACATCGCTGTAATTGGCGGTGTGGTCGAGGATGAACTGCTTGGCGGCCGCCAGCTCGTCGCCTTCGACATATTTGGGGATGACATAAATTTGCCAGACATGCGATGAGGCGTATGCGCCAGCTGGTCCGGCCAGCGCCGGGGTGAAACCGATGTTGGCGGCAGCCGCTTCGTCGATCTTCTGCAAGCTGCGATACGCCGAATTGGAATTGAGGATGTAGCTCACCTCGCCGGCGATCAGCGCCTGGTTGTTGCTGGCGGCTGTCCAGCCAAAAACTTCATCGGTCATCGCTTCGTTTTGCAGCTGAGCCAGATACTTGACAGCGGCGATCGTCTCGTCGCTGTTGAGCACGACATTTTCGCTCTCGTCCTGGATGCTGCCGCCGAAGCTCCAGATTGCGGCGCGGTTTGCCATGCGGCTGTCCAGCTCGGGGCTCATGCCGATGCCAACCGGGATGCCGCTGGACTCATAGATAGCGCGTCCGCCTTCCAGCAGGTCGTCATATGTCTTTGGGCCATCGGGGTAGCCGGCTTCCGTCCACAGGGCGATGTCATAGTCGCCGGGATCGGGCACATAGCCATGGGTATAGGCATACCAGGTATCGGATACGGGCAGGTACGAGGCGGCTTCGCAGGTGCTGGCGCGCTCGCCATGGGCTGCGGCTGCCGCTTCGTTGATGTCGCGCAGGTCATGCAAGCCATCGATGAACGAAGCTGGCGAGAACAAGACCTCGACGATGGTGTGTCCATCGCCCGCGTCTATTTCTGCCGCCAGCGTAGAAAACAGCTCTGTAAAATTGACATGGTCGACAGAGACGCCGACGCCGTTTGCCTCGCCCCATTCGGCTGCGTAGGCATCGAACCATTCGTCATAACGCGGCACAAAATGGCTCCACTGCAGCAGGCTAATTTCGGTGTCCTGGGCGCTTGAGCCAATCACAAGCGTCCCCAAGATGCTGAGTACAAGTAACGTTCTGATCAAGGTTTTCATTGAATTCTCTCCTTACCAATCGCGCTTCAAGATGTGAAAGATTCGTTCCAGCTTCCATTCTAGCTAGGGGGAACACAATTGGCAATGATTTGTGGGATGGGCGCACGGTTGGCCTGCGCGCTGCCTGGCGATTATTCCCCGCCGCCATTTTGTCCACCGATTGCAAACTGCGCCAAGCCGAAGCCGGATTCAATATGAAGCTGACTTCGCCAGCGATCAGTGCCTGATTGTTGCTGACAATCGTCGGCAAGCCAATTAGCGGACAAGCGCAATAAGGGTATGCTAGAAGAGTTTCCTTTGCCGCGCCGGCTGCAGGCCATCCAAGAGCACATAGTTCGCCAGCTTCTGCGTATTGCGGATGCCGATCTGCTTGAGATGCGACAAGTCTGTCAGCCTTCCTTGCCGCCGCGCCCGCAGTATTGCGTTTGCACCGACGGGTCCGACGCCGGGGATGCGCAGCAACTGTTCGCGTTCGGCTCGCATGATCTCGATAGGAGAGTGCGCCAAGTGTTCATCCGCCCAGGCTTGCTTGGGGTCGATGTCGGTGCGCAGGTTGCCATCGCGTTGGAATGGCAACTCTTCCACATCCCAGGTGTAGTCGCGCAGCAGAAAGCTGGATTGATAGAGGCGGAATTCGCGTATTGCTTCGGTAGCGGGCAGGTTTTCGAAAGGCGTGCCCGGCACGGGACCAAAGGCGGAATAATAGACGCGCGCCAATTTTGCCTGGCTGTAGAGCTTGTCGCTCATGGTCATCAGCTCCAGGTCGGTATCCCCCACAGCGCCGACGACAAACTGGGTAACGCTGCTGGCCAGGCGTTCCTGCGGGTGGTCGCGGCGGATCTGCTCTGCCCATTGCAGCATCCGCAGCAGCTCTTGCACGAAGATTTTCTTGGGCGCGAGCTTGTGCAGGCGCTCGCTGGTCGGCGCTTCCAGATTGACTGAAATGCGGTCTGCCAGCTGCATGGCGCGGTAGAGCTGGTCGTACTCTATGCCAGGCATGATCTTGAGGTGAATGTAGCCGCGGTAGCGCTGCTTGCTGCGGATGATGTCGGCCGTGTCGATGATCTTGTCTTGCGTGGTGACCGAGCCCTTGATAATGCCGCTGGACAAGAAGAGCCCGTCGACCTTTTTGGCGCGTTGCAACGTGTCGAATGCGCCAGCCATCTCATCGGGCGAGAACGTTACGCGCTTCGTCTTCGCACGTCCGGCGCGAAAGACGCAATAATGGCAATTGCGTTCGCAGGCGGTGGTCATCATGGATTTGAGCACGGGTTTGGGACCACGCGGCGTTTGCAAATTGGCGATGCAATTGCTGAAGTTGAATTCTTTCTTGCGGCTGCGGCGGACGCGCTCGCTGTGGGGGCTGTCTCCAGCAGGTTCGTGCAGGGTCACATCGCCCATCTGCGAGAGTTTCGTCAACGTTTCAGAGACAAGTCGGCCAGCCATGTCTCCATAATATAGAACATTTGTTTTCTTGTCAAGAAGTTTCTTGCTGCATTTTCGGATTTCGCTACAAGAGCAAAGGCGGCTGCAACCGAAGCCAGTCTGGCTTGTGCTGTTTGAGCGCTTCCAGCACAGCATCAAAGACTTGCGCGTATTCGCCATCGGCATCGACTTCGACAATTTGCTGCCCTTTATCCCGCAGCAATTTCACGGCTGTACGATATTTTTCTGCGCGAGCGGGCAGGTTGTTCTCGAAAAGATCGCGTTTGTGTTCGCGCCTGCGCATGCGCTCGTAGGCTTTCACAGGGCTGACTTGGAGCACGATCGTCAGGTTGGGCAGTCGCGCCCAGCTATTCAAGCGGTAGATATCTTCCATGCTGATCTCGTCGCGCGCCTGATAGACCAGCGAAGACAGCACAGAGCGGTCGCAGATGACGATGCGCCCAGCCTGCTGCAGAAACGGCTCGACGATGCGCTCGAGATGGTCGCTGCGGTTCAGCGCAAATGCCAGCGCCAGCGATTGTGGGCTCATCGGCCTGCTGCCAGCCAACGCCGCGCGGATCTCTGCGCCGACCAGGCAATCGGCGTGCGGCTCTTGCGTTAGCAACACCTCATCGCCCTGCGTCTGCTCCAGGACGCTGTGCAACCGCTGCGCGATGCTGGTCTTGCCCGCACCGTCTATGCCCTCGATGACGATGAAGAAGCTCTCGTTTGCCATGCGACCAAGAATACCTTTTGCGATTGCCATAAACAACCGGCTGAATTGAGGGGGCGCGGGGAGCGGATTCGCGTGCCTTTCTGCGTATACAAGATTGTGGTTTAATCACACCGTTCACAACAGCGCGCGGGAGGGCAGCATGGCGACGCCACTGACAGAAGCGGAAATCACAGACAGACTGAGCGATTTGGACGGCTGGCGGCGAGACGGACAGCGCTTGGTCAAACAATTCAGCTTCGACAATTACCTGGCTGGCCTTGCTTTCGTCTCGGCGGTCGGCGTATTGTGCGAAGGCGCCAATCACCACCCGGACATGACGATCGGCTGGCGGCGGGTGGAGCTGTCTTTCACGACGCATGATGCCGGCAACCGCTTGAGCGCAAAAGACTTCGCCGCTGCGGCTGGCATTGACGCGCTCGGCTATCCAGCAAGGTAATTGGCTGCGCTCGCGCCGGCCCGCTATCTCAGTAAGCTGGTAATTGTCAGATACTGTATTGGAACTCGATTTTGCTATGAGTTACGATTTCGTCGACAACGGCAAGTACCCGATCAGTTGCCGCCAGGTCGTACAGAATCTGCACAAGCTGTGGGATGTTGATTACTTCCTCAATTGCAGACATGTACTTGTCCGCAATTGCCTTAACGGGATACAGCTGTTGAGCTTGAGACTCAATTGCCTCCATTAGCTCATAGTTTGATTGCTCTGACTTCACAACAAAGGTGATTGGATAATGAATGACTTTGTCAATATCTAGAAAATACTTCCTAAAGTCAGTTGTTTCGGTAACCTGGAAGAAGCGGCCGAGGGGTTTCATGACAAAGTCAATACCACCATCGTTCGCATTTGTGCGTCCTGTTTTATATAAGGTCAACCGCTCTTCTGCCAGCGATTGTAGTGTCCATCCCCAGTATATTGTCTGTTCATAATAGTGAGACTTAAGAATCGCATAACTTACAATTTCAAAAATGCGTGCATCTACGTTTGGACGTAGCAAGCCCTGTATGTATTCTAATGCTTGCGTCGGCTGGTCATTTGAAATTGTCCTAAGATTAAGTAGGTCATCAATGAACGACTTTAGCGCTCCTTGTTTGGTATTGGTGTAGGCGTCAATTATATCAATGACCACACGACTTAAGTTGTAGGCATTGTTGCCGATTGTAACAATTAGCAGCAGTTCATTGAACCAATATCGTGAAGTCTCTGTATCTCTGATGATTGGTGTAAGATGTTGCTGCGGAAATTTGCCACGAAATTCTTGATTCAATCGATGGTTGAGGGCGTGATTCTGTAGTTTCGCGCCGAACGGCAATTCTCTTTGGCGTTGGAGCAGCTCAGAAAACTGAGCGCCTTCATAATCCGAATACGTTTCTGTAGCATCGAAACCATGCTGTACATAGTCTTCCAACAACACGTAGATAGCGTAGAGGTTGCCAAAAGATCCGCGTGCCTTGGATCCACGCGTGGCGGATCGTGTCTTGATGTTAAGATACTGTAATAGGTCACTGCTCCGATAGATATTATCGGCCTCTTCGCCGAAGTGATCGGATAGGATGCGTCTAATCGTTGAGGTAAAGTCGTGTTCCAAAATCTTGCCTTACTCGTCCTTGAACAATGACAATTGCGGTGAAGCTATTAGTTGAACATTATTCTTGTCGGGTGCGCTCAGTATGCCTCTGCGTAATTGTTGTTGAATCTCCAATCGGCGAAGCCCAATTCTTATGTATTCTTCCTGCAGTTCGATACCAATGGTTTGCCTGCCCAGTCGCTGACCTACCGCGCAAGTAGTAAATGTGCCGGAGAAAGGGTCCAAGATAGTGTCGCCGAGGTTACTGCTCGCAACTATGATTCGTTCCAATAGACTCTCTGGTTTCTGAGTCGGATGGTCTTCATACTCTGGCATACGATAACGCACACGAGGGAAGTACCATACATTTCCTGGCACCTTGTGACTACTGTAACGTTGCGGAGTAGCTTTGCGGTAGTCGATAAGCTTTCGCCTTGCACCTGTCTTGGCCTCAACAAGGATATCATCGGCATTGAAAGTGTAATTCTTACGGTCTTTCACACAATGGAGAATGGGTTCGTACATGGAACCAAAGTACTTTCTCGCTTGTACACCTGAGCTATCGTAGTGCCATACTATGCGAGACAGGATGAACATATGCTTTCTCAAATGGTGGTCAAGCATGGGCATTGCCTGGGTACTGCACATAACATAGAGTGACCCGGTGGGCTTAAGTTTGCTGATACAGAGATCTAGCCATTGTTGGCACCACTTCACATATGATTCTTCGCTGTCCCATTTGTCTAAGAAGTTGGAAAAGCGCTTGCCGATATTGTACGGAGGGTCGGCAAACACAAGATCCACCGAATAATCGGGTATGGCAGTTGACAAAACTTCTATCGCATCGCCCCAGTAAATCTCTGCGTTTCCCTGTTGAAACCTGTGGTGCATAGCTATGCCTGTTTTCACCATGTAGCTTGAGGCTATTGTATAAACATTGAAATCAACCACAATCGTATTCGTAGCCATCTTATAGTATAGCAAATCACTGACTGAGAACCGACGAATTCATGAACCATAGCGTCGACAATATTGGGATATCCAAATTGCGCCTGCTGCTCTTCAACCTGGCCACAGACGAGACCGATCCCGTCCTGGCTTTCACCTGCGACTGGATTCGCCGCCTGGCAGAGCATTGCGACTCGATTGATGTGCTGACCATGCAGCGCGGCGACTATCAGCTGCCGGACAATGTACGCGTGTTCTCCGCGGGACGAGAACGCGGCTGGAGCAAGCCTCGACGGGCGGTCAATTTCTATGTTCAGTTGCTGCGCTTGCTGAGCGAACGGCGCTATGATGCCTGCTTCGCGCATATGATCCCGCTCTTTGCCGGGCTGGGCGGACCCTTGCTGCGGGCGCGCGGCATCCCCATCACATTGTGGTACACGCATCGCCAACGATCCTGGCAGTTGTGGCTGGGGCAAGCCATGTCGCAGCGTATCGTCAGCGCCGATGAATCCAGCTATCCCTATCGGAGCGACCGGCTGCGCGTGCTTGGGCATGGCATCGACGCCGACTATTACAGTCCGCGCTCGGATAGCGCCCCCGAAGGAGATGGAACGCTGGTTGTGCAGGTCGCGCGATTGTCTGCTATCAAGCATCAGGCGACCACCATCCAGGCGGCCAGCGAATTGCCAGTGCGTTTGGCTTTGATAGGCGGCGTGCAGCCGGGCTTTCCCGATTCGTACCGAGCCGGGCTGAGCAGTTTGATCGATGACTTGGGATTATCCACCCGCTGTCAGCTGGTGGGCGATCAAAGTCGAGCGGAAGTGCTGGCTTGGTATCGGCGCGCGGCCATCGCCGTCAACATGAGCCCGCCTGGCTTGTTCGACAAAGCTGTCCTGGAAAGCATGGCCTGCGGCTTGCCCACCATCGTGGCTAATCCCGCCTTTGCGCCGCTTTTGGGCGAGCACAGCGACCTGCTGCTGACCGATTCGCCAGCAGATGTCGTCGGTTTGCGAGAGCGAATAGCGCGAATCAGCCGGCTTTCTAGCCAAGAACGCGCCGCTATTGGCACAGAGCTGCGCCAAAATGTCCTGCGACAGCACAGCCTGCCACGCTTGATTGAGCGCTTGATGTCGGTGCTGCAAACGGGCGAATTGCCAGCCTAGCCGGCATAACTCCAGCCCAGCTCGGTCAGCGACAGCACATCGGGCGGCGCGCCTTCTTTCATCACATCGGCATGGATGGCTTCGCCGACGACAATATCGTGGTCGCCGCCAACATCGACAATCTGCGTGAGCTTGCACTCGATGTAGGCAGCCGCCCCAGCCAGCACGGGCACGCCGGTTTCTGGCGCTGCGCTGTAGTCGGCATCGTCCATCTTGTCGGGTTTGCGCGCTCGTCCGCTGGTTACGCTCATGATGGCATCGGAATCGGCTTGCAGGAACAGATTCAAGCCAAAGACGCCGCCTGCCTCGACCAGCCCGCGCGAATAGCAGCTCTTCTGGATGCCGACCGCCAGCAGCCGCGGCGCGTATGACATCTGCGACACCCAGTTGACCACCATGGCGTTCACATCAGCGCCGTCCTTGGTGGTAAAGGCGTAGAAGCCATAGGGCATCATCTTCAAGGCATCTTTGATTTTGTCTTCTGCCATGTTTTCTGTCTCCCTGCCTTTTGTCATTTGTGCAGCCAACTATAGCAGATGGATTTGGCGCTGTCATGCCTCGTCCAGCTGCGCCGAAAGCTTCTCCAATACTTCGACCAGGCGCTCTTCTGTGGTCGGCTCTGGATCGGGTTCCGGTTCAGGTTCTGGCGCTGGCTCCGGCTCCGGCTCGTCTTCGCCATCGATGGCATCTTCCATGTGGTTGACGAACTTGATGAGCATGAAGATGGCGGCGGCGGTGATCAGAAAGTCGATGCACACATTGATGAAGCTGCCCACCTTGATGATGGGCGCAGAGGCATCCAGCGCGTCTTTGAGCGTCGGATAGAATTGCCCGTTGAGGCTGATGAAGAGGTCATCAAAGTTGAAGTTGTTGAGGATCAAGCCGATGGGGGGCGTGATGACATCCTTGACCAGCGATGTCGTGACGCCCTTGAAAGCCGCGCCGATGATGATGCCGACAGCGAGATCGACTACATTGCCGCGCATGACGAACTTCTTGAATTCTTGAATCATAAGGGTCCTCCCGGCTGCCTGTGTTTTAGCGATTCTAGCAGGGCGGAAGCGACTATGACCAAGCGCCAGCGACACAATTCTCTGGGTGTATTCAACAAACGCTCTACGTCCAAGTACGTTGTGAGACGAACTTGCCGCCTTCACTTCGCCTATATGGGACGGGCAACTCAATAGCTCGCCCCTACATCACCCGCTGTGCCTCTGTGGTGAAATCCTTGCCTCCCGATTTTTCAGGAGGACTGAGGGGGTGTCACAAAACCGCCCGCGCCTGTACAACGCGCATTCCGCATCAATGCTATACTGCCCGTCATGCAAAGGCAGCACGGCATTCTTGACCTGATCATACGCGCCAAAGATCGTGGCGCAGCGCCCTACTTGCTCAGCTTGCTCGACGCGCTGGAGCCGGCCGCGCCTGTCGTGGCAAGTACGTTGCTGGTCGCGCAGCCTTTGGCGAATCTTTGCTGTGCGGGCGATGCCTGCCGCGAATTGGCAGACCTGCTCGATTCGCCCGATGGCACGCAGCAGTTGCGCAGCCTGCTCGAAAACAAGCGCCTGGACTAGCAGCTATGGATGTCACAACGCAGCAGGTGCTCAGCATTCTGTTTGTTTTGGCGACGGTCGTGCTGGTTTATACAGCGCGTTTTTTGCAGTCGCGGGCTGCCAGTCGGCGGAGGCTGCGTCCGATGTCCGCTTTTGAGCGCATTCCCAATTGGAGCAGCCAAGCCATTGAAGCCGACCGCCCCTTGCACCTGGCATTTGGCAGCGCCAGCATCGGCGAAGATAATACAGCCACCGCATTGGCAAACGCGGAACTTTTTCATCACATCATCGAGAAAAACAGCGCTGGCGATACGCCACCCGCGCTGTCTACATCTGCCCCCACGACTGTCCCGCTTGCCAGCGCGAAAGTCGACGCGGCCTGGACGGGCGCTGGCGCAGAGCTCAATGTGCATTGGTATCCACAGGGCAAACGAGCCCTCGGCTATGCGGCAGGCGTAACAGCCGTGATCGGCGATGACACGCCTTCTGCCCATATCCTGGCCGGCAGTTTTGGCGCAGAATTGGGGCTGATCTTGGATAGCGCCCGGCGAAATCGACAGGGTACCTTGGCGGTCAGCGACCAGCTGGAAGGGCAGGCGGTGGCTTATGCCATGGCTGACGAGGTGTTGATCGGCGAAGAGCTTTTCGCCGCTCCCGCTTATGTGTCTGACGAAGGACGCGCGGCAGCCGATGCCATTGTCATGGATGTCTGGCGCGCCCTGCTGATGATTTTGGTCACGCTGGCGCTGGTTCTGGGCGTGGCGGGGCAACTGCCCTGGTTTAGCTGGCAGTTGCTGGCAGTAGTCGTGGTGGTCGCGCTGGTCCTCGGCGCGATCTTGTGGACGATCCAGCGGAGGCGCGATCAATGAACCGCCGTCCGCGTGTTGGCATCTCTATGGCGGCAATGACCGGCTTCCTGGTCGGCGTTACGGCCATACTGAGTCTGTTGCTGGGCGATAATCCAGCGCTCTTTGGCGGTGGCGCGCAGGCCGATGCGCTTGCCCAGGATTTCGCTTTGCCCGGCGATGTGCTGCTGCGGCTGTTGGTGATTGTGCTGGCGCTGAGCATCGTATTCGGCATCGCCAACTTGCTGATCGTGCATACCAGGCGCGTGGCCCATGGGCGGTTGATGAGCGGCGTTCTGCTCGCCAGCTTCGCCGGCGCCATCGGCTGGCATATCACGCGGCGGGGCGATACGTCACTTCTGGAGACAATCCAGCTGCCGATCGAGTCGGCCTTGGCGGCGCTGCTCTGTATTACCTTGGTGGCTGGCGGCGCGCGGATATTGGCCAGGCGCAGCGACATCTGGGGTCTTCTCTTCGTGCTGGTTGTGGTCGTCGTTTTGCTGGGCAGCTTGCCTTTGCCCGAGCTGGCGCCTATTGCCGCATTTAGCGACTGGCTGATGCGCATCCCGGTGCAGGCCGGCGCGCGAGCGATCTTGCTGGGCATCGCCCTGGGCAGCATCGTGGTCGGTGTGCGCGCGCTGCTGGGGCAAGACCGTTCGGTTCGGGGCTAGCCGATGCACGATGATTACAGCTGGCTGGAAGAGCCGCAGCCCGATGCAAGTCCATCAAGCGCGAGCGAATCTGCCAACCAGCGCCGGGGCTTGCGCCGATTCTTGCCACGATTGCGCCGCCGAAAGCTCGCCTCAGTAGCAGCCGAACAGCCTGGGGCAACCGACCTTTTGGGCAGCCAGAGCGAGCGCCCCTTGACCGAGCTGGACCAACGCTTGCAGGCGCTGCGGGCGCGCTCCATGGGGGGCGAACCCAAAGAGGAATGGCAAGAGCTATATGATGTAGACCAAGTGCTGACCTCGCCCGTGTTGCAGGAGAAGCCAGGCGGCATCATCAGCGCGGTCGCACTGTCGCAGGGGCAGCAGGCGCAAGTCGACCTGTTGACCGAGATCGTTGGCGGACAATCGGAACCTGACAAGACACCTGCCAAACGTCGACTCGTTCGCAGGGCTGCGCAATCATTGCTGAGCATTCCGCGCCTGCTGGTTTCGGCGCTGCTTTTGCTGTTTGTCGCGCTGCCTTATGTATCGTCGAATTATGCGCCAGGCGCTCTGCCACCAGACGAATTCGCAGCGGACGATCCGCAAGCCGCCGCCTTCTATACGGCGCTGGACAGCATTGCGGTTGGTGACGATGTGCTGGTCGCCGTGGAATACGGATTGGGCGCCGCCGCCGAGCTGGATGCGCTGACCGATCTGGCGCTGAGGCACATTTTCGCGCGGGGCGGTAGGGCGGTCTTGGCCACCAGCAACCCGATCGCTTTCGTGCATGCGAAAAATATCGTCGACGATATCCGTGACCGCGCTGCACAAGCTGGTATGCGCCTCATGGATGGTCACGATTATTTGCTGCTGCGCTTCTTGCCGGGTGGCGCGCTGGGCTTGCGCGAGCTGAGCGAGAATTTTGCTGATGTCGTACGCATGTCCAAGCGCGACGCCCCCACCAGCATGCCGATCCATTCGCTAGCCGACATGAGTCTGCTGCTGCTGATCGCCGACAGCGCCGACGATATGCGCAACTGGGTGGAGCAAGCGCTGCCAGAGGCCGGCAACGCGCGTCTCTATGCCGCCATCAGCTTGGCTGCCGAACCGCTGGCGCGCGCCTATGTGGAAGACATTGACCGCTTTGCTGGGCTGGTCGTTGGCATGCGCGCAGCCTATACCTACGGCGCAATGCTGGATGCCTCATTCGGCGTAGATGTACAGCCACCAATGCACAATACCGTTGTGCCAGTCGAAGCAACGCCCACAGCGACCATCATCAGTACACGCACGCAGCCAACAGCACCCGCACCCACAGGCGTAGGCGCCGGCGCCGGAGATCTTGGCGCGAGAAACGTGGCTCAAGCCGCGCCCAGCCTGACGCCGATGCCAACCACCACGCCGCGCCCGACTAATACGCCAAGTCCACAGCCTACAAATACACCCACTGTCACAGCCACCACAGCCATGATCCGCATCGTGGAAGTTACATCGCCCCAGTCGCCGGTCAATATCCGCGTCGGTCCCTCCACCGCCCAGGCCACCCTGGGACTCGCATACACGGGCGATACCCTCGAAGTGCTGGATACCAACGCCGATAAAAGCTGGTACAAAATATTGATGTCAAACGGCTGGGAAGGCTGGATCTCCGCTATTGTCGTGAGCGAAGGCATCGTGCCAGAATCTGCGCTTAACAGCGATGATTCGGCAAGCAGCACGCGCGAGCGGTCTGTGATGAGCCTCTTCTATCCGCGCCGCTATGGCAATATCGAGCCCCGATTCTCGCAAGCGAATCAGATTCCAAGCTCCACGCGTGGCGCGATCGTCCAGTTGCGAGAACGCGGTGGAGAAGCACAGCGCCTGCAAGCTTTGACGATGGGCACGTTGGCGGCTGTGCTGGCAATCGCGCTGGGCAATCTGGTCGCAGCTATCGGCGCATTGATCCGGCGCGGCTGAGGGGCAGAAGCGGATGGCAGAAAACACCCTCGCGCTGATCAGCTTTGTGCTCACGCTCATGGTCTTTAGCTATTTGTTGGGCGATCTGCCCTTGATTCGTCACTTGTATCGCATCGCCGTCTATCTACTCATCGGCACGAGCGCGGCTTTTACGCTGATTGTCGGATACGAATACCTGCTGCTGCCCTTCTGGCAGGATGTTCAAAACCCCGCCACCAGTTGGACTGCGCTGGGCAACCAAGCCGATCTGTTGCTCTTCGTTACGGCGCTGCTCTTCGCTGCGCTGTTGCTGTTGAAGCCGGTGACGCGGCTGGGCTGGCTGACCAATAGCATCCTGGCGGTGGTCGTGGTGATGGGGGCGGCAGTCGGCGTTGTTGGCGCGCTGCGCGGCACCTTGCTGCCTTTGCTGGAAGCGACCGCCCGCCTGCCCGCGCTGGATGCCGACCTTGGCTCGCTGCTCGAGTCGCTGCTGGTGCTGCTGGGCACTTTGACGGCGCTCTTCAGCTTTCATTATCAGGCCAATGCCAGCGGCGATGGACGACGATACGGGCTGAGCAAAGCATTCCGAACGATTGGCAAAGCCTTCGTTGTCACGGCGCTGGGCGCGATTTATGCCTCGACTATTTTGAGCAGTTTGACAATTTTGACCGAGCGCATCGCTTTTCTATTCCAATATGGAGCCTGAGCGATGAACTCGCTGCAACCCAGTTCGATCTTGGCAGTGGATATCGGCAGCGTCAACACACGCGCCTTGCTCTTTGATGTGGTGGATGGCGCCTATCGACTGGTGAACCAGGGCGCGGGCAGCAGCACCATGGGCGCGCCCAGAGATGATGCGCTCTTCGGCCTTCTGAACATCTTGCGCGACATGGAGTCCACCAGTTCTCGCCGACTGCTGGACGAGAACAAACGTATCATCCGACCAGAGCAAGCGGACAACATCGGCATTGATTATTGCCTGACGACCACCAGCGCCGGACATCCCTTGCGCGCGCTGCTGGTTGGGCTCTATCCGCAGATGGATATCGCCGGGCTGCGCCAATCTCTCGCTCCTTTTGGCATGGAAGCCGTCGCCGAAATCCATCTGCAGGACGGGTTGGGCGCACGAGGACGGCTCAATCGACTGGTGCATAGCCGCCCGCAGCTCATCATCGTGGCGGGTGGCACCGATGGCGGCGCGCGCACTGCCCTGCTGGAGATGCTCTCGCTGGTGCGCCAGGCGCTGTCCTTGATGCCGCTGGGCAGCCGCCCGACTGTGCTCTATGCCGGCAACAGCAGTTTGGCGCCTGCTGTGCGCGAGATGCTCAGCCAACAGATCGAAGTGGTCATTGCGCCCAATATCCGGCGCGCCGATGGAACGCAATCGCTGGACGGGCTGCAGGCTGCGCTGGCAGAAGCTTTTGACTCGCACAAACGGCGTTTGCCCGCCTTTCATCGTTTGGCTGCCATGTCCGATTCGGGCATTCTGCCGACAGCGCGCGGCATCGAAACGATTGCAGCCTATTTCTCGCGCGTGGAAAGGCAGGATGTGCTGGCGGTCGATGTGGGCAGCGCTCGCACATTGCTTACGCTGGCGCGGGCTGGCCTGGCAACCAGCGCCCTGTGCAGCGACATTGGCTTGGGACACAGCGCCGCCGACACTCTCGAGCGCGTCGGAGAAGCGGAACTGGCTGGCTGGCTGCCTTTTCATCCGCGCAAGGGCGAGCTGGCACAATACGCGCTGAAGAAGGGCTTGCGCCTGGCGCATGTGCCCTTGGATATGCGCGAGCGCTACATCGAATATGCGCTGCTGCGGGCGGGTCTGCGTTATGTGCTGGCACAGCTTGGCGACATGCCACAGCCGGGTCTGCTTTTGCTGGCGGGCGCCGCATTGAGTGGCAGCAGCCAAGGCGCCTTGAGTATGCTGTTGCTGGCCGATGCGCTGGCATGCACGGGTGTGATGCAGGTCAAGTCGGATCCACATAACACGCTCTCGGCATTGGGAGGGCTGGCTTCTGTTGCGCCCGATGCGGTTGTGCAGTTGCTGGATGGCGGGATTCTGCAAAATGCGGGCAGTTTGATTCGCCTGGCTGGCAATGCGCCAATCGGCGAGACAGCCTTGACTATGCGCATCAAGCGCGCAAATGACGAAACGAGCGAGCGCGAAGTCAACGCCGGCGATGTCTGGCACTTGCCACTGACGGGGGCAGAGCAGGCCGAATTGCGGTTACAAACGCGGCGAGGCGTCCATATCGCGGGCAAACGACGCTTGTCTATGCGCTTGACTGGCGGACGCGGTGGACTGCTGGTTGATGCGCGGCTGGATGCGCTGGCACAAACCACTGCCATGACAGAACGCGCTCTGTTGTTGCTGCGCTGGTATGCTGCCGCGAGCGGACAAGATCACCAGGTGGCCATACCCGAAAGCTGGCTTGCGCCTCCCGAAGAGTAGCCGCTTGAGGAAGTGGTGAATTCCGCGCCTGCCTTGCCTCCCCCCGACTTTTCGGGGGACCGAGGGAGGTGTGTTATTTGACTGCGCCCATGGTTAGCCCGTAGACCACATTCTTGCGGATGAACATGGCGAGAAAGAAGATCGGCAGCATCACCACCAAACCAGCCGCCGCCATCTGCTCCCACATAATGCCGCGCGCGCCACTGGTCGTCATCAGCGCCACCTGCATAGTGCGCATCTCCCGCCCGATGATCAGCGCGAACAAGAATTCGTTCCATGACATGATGAAAGCGAAGACCGACGCCACCAGGATGCCCGGGCGGATCAACGGCAGCGAAATAAAGAAAAGCACCTGAAAGTCGTTGCAGCCATCGACATAGGCCGCTTCTTCAATTTCGCCCGGCAGCGCGTCTACGAAGCCTTTGATCATCCAGATGGCATAGGGCAGCACGATGGACATGTTGACGATGATCAAACCCAGCTGCGTCCCCAGCAGCGGACGATCGAAGACCTCGATGCTGCGAAACAGCGTGAAGAAGGGGATAGCCACCACAATGGCGGGAATGAACTGCGTCGTCAAAATCCATATCAGCAGCGCGCGGTTGCCTAAAAACAGGTAGCGGCTGAAGGCGTAGGCAGCGATAGTCGCCAGTGGAATCGCGATCAAAATTGTCGCGCCAGAAACCACCACGCTGTTGATGACGCTGGGAAACATGTCGCGCCCGACTTCGCTTCGTTCGCGCTGCGTGCCTTCGTTGATAATGACGGAAGTATCGGAGAAGATGATGCGAAAATTGTCCAATGTCGGCGCGAAGACGATATCGGTGGTGTAGGCTTTTTCTTGCGGCTTGATCGATGTCAGCGCCAGCCAGACGATGGGCAGCATGATGAAAAAGACGATCAGCAGCAGCGCCGCCGTTTCCAGCAATTTGGCTAGCGACAGGGACTTGATCATGGCTTAGTCCCGGTTGAGCACGAGCGCCACATACAGCGCCGCGCAGATGGTCAGCACGATGACGAGAATGTAAGACATAGCCGAGGCATAGCCGATATCCAGGCTGCGCACAAAGCCCATCTGGTGAATGTAATAGTTGATGGTCTGCGTCGCGCGCACCGGTCCGCCGCCGGTCATGGTTACGACCTGGTCGAACATCTTCAGCGAGAAAATCGTCTTCAGCATGGTTACGATCAGAATGACTGGTCGCAGCAGCGGCAAGGTGACGCGGAAGAAAATCTGCACGCGGTTTGCGCCGTCGATTCGCGCCGCTTCGAAGATCTGCTCGTCGATCGACCCCAGCGCGCCCACAAACATCAGCGCGATCAGCGGCGCCCAGCCCCAGGTTTCGCTCATCGCCAGCATGAAGAGCGCCCAGAATTTGTCGCCCAGCCACACGATGGACTCGCTGATCAGTGGAATCTCGACCAAAGGCAGCGCGTTGAACAGCGACAGCAGCGCATTCAGCGGTCTGACCAGCAGGCTGTCGATGAGCAGGTCGTAAACCCCATAATTCTCGTTGAGCATGAAGCGCCAACTGTAGCCCTTCAGCGCCGGGCTGACCGCAAAGGGGAAGATCAACAGCACCTTGGTCAATGTGTGCAGCCAGCCGCCTTTTTGCACGATCACCGCGATGAACAAGCCGATGACCACCGACAAGCCCACGCTGAGCACGGTGAACCAAAAGGTAACTTCCAGGCTGTTGATAAAGCGCGAGTCGCTGAAGGCGCGCGTGTAGTTTTCCAGCGACAGCAGACTCCAGTCGATGCTTATGCCGCCCTCGCCGATCTGGATGGCAAATTGTGGAGTGCGGCGCAGATTGTACTTGTGAAAGCTGTAATAGAGCGCAGCCAGCAGCGGATAAATCGTCGTCAAGACGATGACGAGCAGGGCAGGTCCAATCAGTACCCAGGGGACCCAGCGTTTCTTACGCATGGTTTAATTCCCCTCGCCCCCGTATATCAACCACTGTTTGCTTGTAGGGCGATCCACTGGATCGCCCTCATTGCGCTGGTATTATAGAAGCGGACGACCCAATGGATCGCCCCTGCAATTTCGTCAAGGCGCGGGCTTTAGTCGTAATAGCCAGCGGCTTCCATCACGAAGCGCACATCTTCTGCGCCACGATCCAGCACTTCCCGGACATCCGCGCCGGCATCGGTGGCCAACTCGTTGATCATCTCGGCCAGATAGGGGACGATCTCGGTGTATTCGGGGATAAGCGGGATTGTCCGCGCATTCGCGAGCACAGCCGATGCCACCTCAAGCAAGCCGTTGTGATACTCGTTAACTTCCGCATCCGCCAGGATCGAGAGGCGGACAGCGACATTGTTAACAAACTCCTCATCCAGCACGATGCGGCGTTCGGTGACCGGGTGCGTCAGCCACTTCAGATATTCCAGCGCGGCATCCCGATCGTCCGACTGATCCAGCACGCCAACCGCCCAGAGATAGCCATAAGAGGTGGTGTCGCCACCTTCCCAACCCGGCGCAGGCGCAAATGCTGCGTTGTCGGCGACTTCGGCAACATCCGAGGTGCTCATGCGGGATGCCATCCACCACCAGCCGACAAACATGGCGGCGCGCCCCTGCACGAGTTCCTGATTGGCTTCCTGCTCGTTCCAGGCGACCGATGCGGCCGGGCTGTGACCATCGCGCACATAACTGAGGTATTGCTCTGTCGCCGCCACGCCGATCTCGTTATTGAAGGCGGGTTCCCAGTTCTCGTCGAAGATATCGGCGCCAGCGCCCCACAGATGGCTGTACCAGTTGAAGAGGTTCTGATCGACATTCAACCCGTAATACATCGCCGTGGGCGCGATATCCATGCCGCTGTCGACGATGGCTTGGCTGATGGCGGAAACATCCTGCCAAGTCTGCGGCGGCTCCATGCCGACTGCCTCCAGGACATCGGCGCGATAATGCAGCAGCAAGGGATGACCGCGGAAGGGCAAACCATAGATGGTATCGCTGTTGCCGGTCGAAGCCTGCTGATAGGCCGGACCATAATCGTCCCAGTCGATGCCGGCATCGGCGACGAGGTCATTCAGCGGATGCAGGAAGTCGTAGATATTCGTGCCCCAGGCATCCACAAATGCCACAATGTCAAACTCGGTATTGGGGTTGGTGGCTTCCAGATAGAGCTGCTCTTGGAACGAGCCAAAAGGCAAATCGCCCCAGCTGACACTGATGCCGGTCATCTCTGTGAATTCGGCGTCGCCTTTTGCCGCAGCGGAAGCAAATTGCGCTGCGGTACTGCAGCAGATCAGAAACTTGAGCTGCGTGCCGTCATAAGGCTTGCTGGCATCCAGGCCAAAGGTGGCCGGGTCCATCACATCTTGCGCCAGCGCCCCGCCAACGGGCAGCGCCAAAAATAGCGCCAATGCCAGCAACATTAGAATCGTGCGCGTCAATCTCATAGGATTACCTCACTCTCGAAATGGATAGGGAACAGTCTGCGCAGACAACCGCCGCGACTAGTGTCCGAATGTAACACAAATTGACAGCTTGCCCAAGAAATCGGATTTCCGCTGGATTCCAGCAATGGCTCAGCTGACCGGCATGAAAGCATAACCAGCCCCATCCCGCGCGACCGTGCCCAGCCCGGGGAAGGGCAGATGATAGAAGAGCGTCAGGATTCCCTCGTCGGCGCAGCGCTGCAACGTACGCCGGCGCGTCTCTGCGGCGAGATCGGGGTCGGAATCGAAAACGAAAGGCCAATCCAAATGCTGGAGTTGGAACGCCTGATGCAGCAGATCGACCACATGCAGCAGCCGCTCGCCCGCGGATTTGACGAGCAATCCGGTGTGCCCGAGCGTGTGACCTGCGAGATCGACCACGGACACGCCGGGCGCGATCTCGTCTCCCGATGCCACGAATGTGAAACGGTCTTGAAGTGATGAGAAGAGCTCCAGGTTCTTACGATCCTGCGGCGAGTCGGAGGCAGCCCAGCGCCCCATCCATTCGTCCCATTCGGCCGCCGTTGTCATAAAACGCGCGTTTGAGAATTCGAGACGACCTTCCTCAACCACCAAGCCAGCGACATGATCGCCATGAAAATGCGTCAGATACACGATATCAATATCGGCCAAGCCGACGCCGATGCCGTTCAGCGCAGAGTGCAAGCTGCCTTTGGTCGCTTCCCAGCCCCCGCCGAATCCGACATCGGCCAGGATGCGCGTTCCTCCGCTGTTGATGAGCAGACAGTTGATGCTGTCCAGCGCTTCTGCTCCATCTAGGGCGGCTTCTATCTCCGCCGGGCTCACTGTCGGGTAGCGTTCGGCTAGTTTTTCGCTGGTCTTGCTGAATTCAGCATCCTGCAGCACCGTGCAGTCGATCTCGCCAATAGTCAATGGATGTGCCTTCACTTCATACTCCTTTGGTAGTTGCGAAAATGTATCTTGCGACATTCCCCTTCAGCTGCCCAGTGTCAATGCCGTCAGCAGGAATATCATCCCAGCGCCCATCCGCCCCAGGATGACCGCCAGGCTGGAGTCGGCGAGCACGCGCAGCAGGCAAAAAGCAAATGCCAGCGCAGCCGGCAAGACGATGCCATGCCAGAGCAGTTGGTAGGCGTCTGGAAGCGCAGCCACAAATACCAGCAAATGCAGCAGAGTCATCAAAGCGCTCGTGATGATGACTCCCGCCCATGCGCCCAAACGCGATCGTAGCGCCGGCAGCAGCAAGGCCTGGAACACCAGCGTCTCGGCGATGGGCTGAACGAGGACCGCCAGCAGAGCGCCGAGAATGATCATTTCTGCTCCAGCCTCGGGCAAGCCGAAAATCGTGGGCATGGGTAAAAAGCGCCCACCCAGCAAACCGATGAGCAGATCCAGCGTCAGTCCAATGGCGACTCCGAATAGCATGGCCAGCGCCAGAGGCTGCTTGCCGCGGCGCAATCTCAATGCCTTCCAGCTCGCAGGGCTGCTGCGGCGGCTCACCAGCACAAAAGCGCTGCACAATATCATGCCCAACGTCCAGCTGAGCATCAGCAGAGCGGGACTCGGATTCGCGCTGCCCAGCACGATAGATGCCAGCGCAGGACCGACCACAGTCAGGCACAAGAACAGCGCAAGCAGAGCCAGCGTTGCGCTCGGCAGACCCCAGGGCGGCGGCTCTTCCACGATGGCGAGCTTTTGGCGCAGGCTCATTTCGCGGCGGTCGGCGGTCATGCGAGGAATCTGGTTTCTGTGGGCTGGTATGCGCGCATATCGGTTTGCTATCTGCTGTGGCTGCCCATCATTTGCCGCGCATCACTTGCTCATAGACGGCGATCGTCTCTTGCGCCGTCCGTCGCCAGCTATAATGACTGGCCAGAGCCAATCCCTGGTTGATCATGGCATCGCGCAGCGGCTGCTGGATGAGCAGGGCTATGATAGCGCCGGCCATTGCCCGCGCATTATCCACGATGTAGGCGGCATCTTCCAGTATCTCCTCAAATACGATGGCGTCGGAAGTGACCACTGGCGTGCCCGATGCCATGGCTTCCAGCGCCATCAAACCAAAGCCCTCGTAGAGGCTGGGAAATACAAAAACATCGGCCAGACGATACAGGGACGGCTTGTCCGCCTCGTCAACAAAGCCGATCCAGCGCACATAATCATCGACTTGCAGACGGCGGCTGTATTCGCGCAAGTCGGGATAGAGCTTGTTGTCGTAGGCTGGCTCGCGCCCGGCGATGACCAGCGGGAATGTCTCGCCATCCGCTTCGCCGACATAGGTATAGGCCAGCAGCAGCATATCAACTTGCTTGCGCCAGTCGAAGCCGCCCAGATAGAGCACAAAGCGCTCGGGCAGGTCGTACTTTTCGCGCGCAGCTTCGTCGTGCTGGCTGCCAATCCGCGGATGAAAACGCTCGTCTGGCGCAAGATAAGTAACGGCGATCTGCTCGTCTGCCATGCCCAGCTGCTCCTCAATATCCAGCTTGGCGGTCTCGCTGATGGTAATGAGGTGGCTGCTGCCGCGGGCCGCCGATCTGACCAGCGACGTGTAGAGGCTGGTGAAAAAGCCGCTCTGATAGACGGGGTAGAGCAGCGGGATGACATCCAGCACGGTCGTCACCAGCTTGACTGGGCAAGCCAGCGGCGTGCCCCAATAGGGCACATGGGCGATATCGGCATTCAACTGACGGGCGGCGCGGGGGAAGGCGCGCTGCTCAAATAGTACCTTGCCCGGTTTGCCGCTCCATCTGCCCGCATTGACTGCGCGCACACCATTCGGCAAGCCCGCCGGCTGCTGAATATGGGGCGGCAGCACCAGCGACAAGTCCAGCTCGGGCGCGACCTTGCACAGGTTCGCCAGCAAATGCCGCAGGTATTGTCCGCTGCCGGTGGCTGGCTGATCCCAAAACCAGCCGTTAAGCGCAATGTGCATGGCTGTTCACGCGGCTCTCAAAAAGCGGTGGGAGACAAAGCATGGACTTACCGAAGCCAGTTCTGGCGCGTCAAAGCATCTGCTGTTGAAAGTAAGCGATGATCTGGTCGATCGTCTCGTCGAGCGAGGTGGTCGGCTGCCAGCCAATCGCTCCGCTGATCTTGTCGATGCTGGGCACGCGCCGGCGAAAGTCCTCAAAACCCGCTTGCCGATAAGCTTGTTCGTAGGGCACCAGTTGAATCTCTGAGGCGCTGTCGGCACGATCGCGGATGCGCTGCGCCAGCTGCAAGATGCTGACTTCTTCCGTGCTGCCGATGTTGTAAAGCTCGCCAATGGCGCTGTCGGTTTCTGCCAAGCCCTGGATCGCGGCGACCACATCATAGACATTGCCAAAGCAGCGCTGCTGGTTGCCATCGCCATAAACCTGGATAGGCTGGTTCGCCAGCGCCCAACGGACAAAACGCGGCACAACCATGCCATATTGCCCGACTTGCCGCGGACCGACTGTGTTGAAGAGCCGAAACAGCGTCACCGGCAAGCCGAGCTCGGCGTGATAGGCAAAGGCCAGGAATTCGTCAACCGCTTTGGATGCGGCATAGCTCCAGCGGCTGCGCAGGGTAGGACCGCTGAGCGTGTCGTCGTCTTCGCAGAAGGGAAAGTTGACGCCTTTGCCATAGACTTCGGAAGTCGACGCCAACATCAGACGCCGGCGATAGCGAGCGGCTGTTTTCAGGATGACCTCGGTGCCGCCGATGTTGACCTCAATCGTATTGATGGGGCGGTCGACGATATTGCGCACGCCCACCACCGCCGCCAGATGAAAGATGATGTCGCATTCGCTGACCAGCCGGTCGATGACATGGATGTTGCGAATATCTTCTACCGCATAACGAAAGTTGGCTTGCGACTCCAGCAGCTGGATATTCTCCAGCCGGCCGGTGGACAAGTTGTCGATGATGGTTACTTGATAACCCTGCCGCAGCAAGCGCTCGGCCAGGTGGCTGCCGATGAAGCCGGCGCCGCCAGTGATTAAGGCGCGGATCATGCATTGTCCTTTCGTGTTTGCAGCATCCAGTCTACATGAGGACTCTACACGCGAATAGCCGTCGCTGCTCTGTAGCCAGGCGCAAGTTTCAGAGTCGGCGCGCCAGGTAGAGCGTAGTCACCTGCTCGCGGATGATGCGGTCTCCGCACATTTTGATTATCAGCGCTTTGATCGCCGCCAACAGGCTTTCTCGCGCGTCGGGCGGCAGCGCCAGATGATCGGAGAAGGTGCCGAGCAAATCAATATAGGCATCGGCGCTGTAGCTGAGGTTGTAGGCATAGCGCTTGACAAGGGCGCGTTGAAAGCAGTCGCTCTCGGCGATTGGCTCGCTGAACTCATCGGGCATCTGGTCGGGCGGGGGCGGGGGCTGCCACTTGGCGGCCAAGCTCGGCGCATGTTCGCGATAGGCGCTCTGCAGAGTCTCCATACAGTCGCGGCTTAGTTGGCTACTTGCGGGACGATGCCAAAACAGGGCGATGCAGCCGCCCGGCTTCAGTGTGTCGCGCGCCTTGTGAAAGCGCGTGGCGGGGTCCAGCCAGTGAAATGCAGTCGCCGAAACAAGCAATTCGTATGTAGCCGCCGGCAAGCGCATCTTGTCATAGTCGCCGCGGATGATGCGCACATTGGGAAAACGCGCCAGTTTGCCACGAGCGAGTTCTGCCAGTTGCTCGCTCAATTCGATGCAGTCGACCTGGCAGCCACGCCGCGCCAAAGACAAGGTGGCTTGCCCGCTGCCACAGCCGACTTCCAGGATGCGCGCGTTTTTGTCCAACTGCGCAAATGACAAGATGTCGTCAAAGAGCGCTTCGGGATAGGCCGGTCGCGCACGATCATAGCGAACTGCCGCCTGGTCATAGAGCGCGCGCCTGTTCAGCCCTGTCATGCGTTCAAAAGCGATTCTGCATCGATTCGGCGTAGCCTGTCAGCTCGGCGTAGCCATAGCCCGACTTGTCGCCACTGATGTCCACCGCGCCTTCCCAATAGACGATTCCCGCGCCATGCAATTCCTGGTCGGCGAGCAGGGACGCAACAGTGATGCGGAAGCCATCATCGCCAGCCACAGCGATATCCCAGCCAGCCGGATATTCGACATTGCTGTGTGGGCTGCGCCAGGTTTCCAACGTGCGGATCGTAATCTCGCTGGCTTTGAGCTTGCGTGTGCTGCCGTCTGGATAGATGAGCAAGCCGCCAAAAGCCGCTTCTATGCCGCCGCCGGCCAAGCGAATCTGCCCGACCATCAACTCGCTGCCGTCATCGAATATCAAGCCAAACCAGTCCCAGCCCTGCGCGTCGCTGCCCAGCGCCGATGTGCTGAACTCGTGGTCCATCCAGCTATGTCCGCTGACGGCGAAGCGCTGCCCGTCCAGGGTGATCTGCCCGCGCGTCTCCAGCCGGCTCAAGCTGTAATAATAGCTGGCATTGCCGATCCCGGCGCTTTTGGGGCTGAGACCGTTGTCGCCTTGCAGGGCGGGCGTCTTACTCTGCTGCAGCGCCAGGTCGATGGCAAAGTTGTCGCTAGCTGCCTGGATTGCTGTTTGGGTGGCATCATCATTTTCGGCGCGAACGCTCCAATCTTCCAGCCAAACACGATAGCGCGGTTGGCTCACTGCGCCGGCCAGACCCGCGCCGCCGCGCGCATACCGCATATCGTGATGAAATGCCCCGCCCGCGATATCGCTCACGGTGAAATGCGCCATGTAGATGTCGTTCGTTCGGAACTCGGAGGCGGATTCGGCAGCAACTGCTGAAAGCGCCCGGCGAAAGATCGTGAACTGGAATCCGAAACGTCTGCCCGCCTCGTCCGCCAGGTTGCCCGTGTAATACCACCATTCGGTTTGGAATTGCGGATGCGCGCCATGATCGCGCGGGAATTGCCAATCCCAAGGCCCGATGGCGCGGGCGAATCCGCTGCTGTCAATTGGCGGCGCGTCCAACTGCGCGCGCGCGCTCAATGTGCCGCTGGTCATCGGTTCGACCAAGCTGATGCCGAACATGACGACAGCCGCGATCAACAGCAAGAGGGCTATAACGCGCCAGCGCATGAAACGATCCCTCAGTTCAGACGCAGGCTTACTGTATCATAGCATGCGCATGACAGACCAGACGCGGCCTTAGCATATCGCCGCCGCCATTTTGCGCTCTGTCTTGTGCTTACCTAGCCGCAAGTTCCGATCTGCTCGACGAAGTCGGCGCTGATCCAGCCCTTAACGCCGTGAAAATCGACCTTGAACCAATCTGCCGTGCGCGCGACCGCCGTCAATGTCACGTTGTAGGGGACGGCACGGATGACATCGCCACCAGGACTGGCGCGGAAGTTCAGGATGTATTGCGTTCTCACCATGCAGCCGCTCAGGGTTGTCTCTTGCGGGGCAGTCGTTTGCATTTGCGCAGCGGGCGGACGGGCGCCGGGCAGCAGGATCAAATTGCCGGGGCGGTCGATTATGCCGCAGGTCAAGCCGTTCTCGTTGGTGGCTGGCAGATCATAGACGACGCGAGGGAGCGCCGTGGTGTCGATGAACTTGAAGGCGCTGCCCTCCGCTTCAAAGCAGATTTTTGTGCCAGGCAGGATCCAGCTCCAGACATTCACCGCATCAGCAAAGCCGCTTGCAGCAATCTCCGCGTTGCCGATGCCCACCGCATCGAGGCGCTGGCATTGCGTGGATTCCGTAATGTTATAGGTGACGATGCCGGGCAGGGTCAAGCAGGACGAGATGCCGGGCGTGGCTGTGGCGCTGGGCGTGGCGGTGGGCGGGATGTAGACAAGGCCATCGCCCGCTGCTGCTTGCTTTACGCTGGGTCTGCGATGCAAGCGCAGGCAGGTCGGGTTGCTGTTGCGCCCGATGGTATTCGCGCCGAAGGACTGGGGTGTTATGGTCACGAAGTCGGAGACAAAGCAATCGAAGTTGTTGCCGCTGATGGTATTGCCGCGCATGTCCAGGGAGCTGCTGGGCACATCAAATCGTTTCCATCTGTTTGGCTCAATCCTAAGGCCGCCAACGACAACAACTGCGCCCAGCCCGTCTCCGAAATCGTTAGGGGTGTGCTCAGTAGAAGTTTGAGTTGTTGGATCGTAGTGGATACCGCGCGTTGTCTGAGTATCCCTGTTTCCCGTGAAGGTGTTGTTGTAGAGCTTGATGTTAGCGTGGTGTGTGAGTACTGGGTAATTAACAGCGGAGCCTGCAAAAATAGCGCCGCCTCGTAGGGCCGTATTGTTGATGAAACGGCTGTTTCGGACTTCCAGATCTCCACCATCCACTATTATGGCTCCGCCGGGGAGGTTGCCCTCCTGGGTGCGGTCGTTGTCGCGGAAAACGCTGTTGGTCACAATCGCCTTGGAGCCGGGCGCCAGCCAAAGTCCGTGATACATGTTGTGTACGGTGAGACGGTCGATTATAGCCGTCCCTTCGATGTAGACGGCGCGTTTTTGTCCGGTAAAGGTGATGTTGTTCAGATACAACGTTCTGCCGGGGTAGACTGTCAAAACCTCGGGACCGGCGGGGACTGTGAGCGTGTAGCCGTTGCCGTTGATGGTGAGCGTGTTGGGATCGCGGTCGGTGAATTCAAGATCGACAGAGACGGTGAAGCTTGCCGTGATGTTGAGGATATCTGCTTCGCCGTTGCTCTTGATGGCGCTCCAGGCGGCGCTCAGTTGGTTGTTGTTAGCGACATTGAAAGTAGCGGCGAAGACTGGCCCGGCCGGCAGCAGAAGCAAGACCAGCGCGGCGAATAGGAACTTGAACGCGAATGCGGAGTGTAAATCAAGTAACTTACTATTATTACGCGATATTACGGGGGGGGGGGGGGGATATTGCGCTTGCCAGCGTTCATTTTTCCATACTCCATTCTTGCCTGGGCGATGTCATGTGGATAAGCGCTTGTTTTGGAACGGATAGATAAATACCTATCTTATCGCATGATTTTCTATGGTAATGCCATTTCCTGGATTGTCAAGCATTTGCAAGTAAGGGAGTGTCTATTTTCGTGTATGCGGGGGTTTTCCCCATCCCCCGACATGCGTAGAAATCCGCGCGCGCCGTTGCCTCCCCCCGACTTTTCGGGGGGACTGAGGGGGGTCTTAATCCGGGCTTATCCCACCCCGGCCATATCCAGCACAGCATGCAGCAGCACATTGCAGACGGCTTCCAGGTCGGCTGGCTCGGCGCTCTCGGATTCGTGATGGCTGATGCCGTCCTTGCAAGGCGCGAAGAGCATGGCCGTGGGCGCGCGTTTGGCAACATAGCAGGCATCGTGCCCAGCCCCCGATGTGATGCGCTGATTCTCTATGCCCAGCCGCGCGCAAGCTCGCTCCAGCCGCGCAACGCAATCGGCATCAAAGGCAACTGGCTGCGTATCCGAGATTTGCGCCAGGGACAGCTTCAGCCCGATCTCTGCCGCCGCTTCTGCGCAAGCCCCCCGCAGCGCCGCATCCATGGCGTCCAGCGTGGCGGCCGATGGATGACGCAGATCGACCGTGAAGTCGACGCGCCCGGGGATGACATTGCGCGAGCCGGGACCGACCGTCACCTGGCTGCCCACCGTGCCGCGCGCCAATGGTGCATGTTCACCCGCGATCTCGTCCACCGCCAGCGCCACCTTCGCCATACCCAGCAAGGCATTGCGCCGACCGACCATGGGGGTCGACCCGGTGTGCGAAGCAAAGCCTTCCAGCGAGATGTCGTACCAGCGAAAACCCTGCGCGGCATCGACCACGCCCACGGGAATGCCCGCCGACTCGAGGATGGGTCCCTGCTCGATGTGACACTCAAAGAAAGCGGAGAACTCCCGTTCGTGGACGGGCAGCGCGCCGTGATAGCCGATGCGCCCGAGCTCGTCCAGCAGCGTTGCGCCCGTATCAACCGCCCGCCGTGACTGCGCCCAGCCCAGATCAAAGACGCCGCCATATACCCCCGATGCCAGCATGGACGGGGCAAAGCGCGCGCCTTCTTCGTTTGTCCAGTTGACCACTTCCAGCGGCTTGATCGTGCCGATGTCGTGATCGTTCAAGGTGCGCAGAACTTCCAGGCCCGCCAGCACGCCAAAGACGCCATCAAATCGCCCGCCGAAAGGCTGCGTGTCCAGGTGACTGCCCATGCCGACCGGGGCTTGTTCTTCATCACTGCCGCTGCGCCGCGCGAACATGTCGCCAAGCTCATCAACTTGCATCGTCAAACCGGCCTCCGCGCACCAGCTAGCGAAGAGATCGCGGGCTGCCTTGTCTTCGTCGCTCAAGGTCAAGCGGTGGCTGCCACCCTTGCTTGTCGCGCCGATCTCCGCCATCTGCATGATGCTCTGCCACAGGCGCGCGCCGTCTACGCGCAGATGCTCGCTCATGTCAGCCAGCCCGATCCTGCCCGGCGACCGGGTCCTTCACCAGCCGCTGCTGCAACCGCAATCTTGCCTTCAGGTCTGCCACGATGTCGGCATAGTCGGCGCTGTCGACAAGATCATCCGTCTCCCAAGGATCAGCATCCAGGTCAAAAAGCTGCCAGGTCTCTGCGCCGTCGACCATGGTCAGGATCAGCTTGTGGCGCTGGTCTTTGATGCTGCGCTGATAGGGCGCCCCGCTGGGATGCCCAAATACGCCTTGATAAGCCGAAAACAGCACATCGCGGTGGGCATCGCGACTGCCATCCAACAGGGCGTTGATGCTCTGCCCGGCGCAGGATGCCGGCACGGCCACACCCGCCCGTTCCAGCAAAGTGGGATAGACATCGTGCAGGTAGAGTCGGGCGTCGCAGCGCGCCCCAGCCGCTATGCCCGGGCCGCGCATGATCAACGGGATGCGCATGCTGTGGTCATAGAGATTCTGTTTGCCCATCAAACCATGCTGCCCGACGCCCAAGCCGTGGTCAGCCGTGTAAACCACGATGGTGTTTTCGCTCAAACCATTGGCAGAAAGCGCCGCCAATATGCGCCCGATTTCCATATCCTGATGCGAGATCATGCCGTAATAATCGGCGATATGCTGGCGGATTTCGTTTTCGCCGCGCGGATAGCCAGCCAGCAATTCATCGCGAATATCGCGCACACCAATATCGAAGGGGTGCTCGGGCATGAAGTTGGCTGGCAGCGCGATATCCGCCGGGTCGTACATGCTGTCATAGGGCGCTGGCGGCGTGCGCGGATCGTGCGGGGAAGTCAAACTGATATAAGCGAAAAAGGGCTGCGCCTCGCTCGCCTGCGCATCCAGAAATCCGATCATCTCGTCGGCGAAGGCGGTCGTGGAGAATCCCGGCGCGAATGACATGTCGGCTGGATCATAGACGCCGCTGGGATCGAAATCCCACACCGGCATGGCGTATTGGTCGGACATGCCGCCGAAGAAGATCGTGCCACCGCCAGCAAAACAGCGCGCAAAGCTGCTGCGCCGATTGTGCCACTTGCCGGTCGCGAAGGTGGAATAGCCGTTCGCCCACAGCAATTCTGGCAGCAGAGGCGCATCGTCCGGCAGGGGGTCGGGCGTATCAAACAAGTGCTGCCCCGACATGAGCATGCCGCGGCTGGGCATGCACACCGCCCCCGATGTCGAGCCCATGATATGCGCCTGCGTAAAGCCTGTGCCATCGGCCAGCAACTGGTCGAAAGTCGGCGTATGCACTGCTTCGATGCCCAGCGCGCCGATCGCGGAGTGGCGATGGTCATCGGCGATGATGAAGAGGAAGTTTGGTCTGCTCATGGGGTTGTCCAGTAAGCGAATTGGGTTGCGTATCAGCTTATCCGCTGGCGGCGGTGCGTGCAAGCGAATTTGGCAGATGCGGGGCTACCGATGCCCGCCAAATACATCTTCTTCAGTTTCTCTTTCGCGAGCGTGTTCGTATTCCCGGTTACACATCTGGTAACCGACCTCGCCGATTTTGCTGATAGCAGGATCGCTATGTAATCGCAAGGCGTCAAAGCGCTTGCGCCATTTCTCGTATAGGGCAGATTCTCTTCCCGACCATGACTCGCTGCGGTTCGCGCCATATCTGGTAATACGCGCAATGTCTTCTGTGCTGCGCCCTAGCTGTAGCGCCAGTTTTGCAAAAGATTCCCATGTCGCATCCATATCGCGGTGAAGAGGCACCATAGCGTAACGGTTACTTTCAGTACTTTGTTCTAGAAGCAACTGGAAAATCTCATCGCTCTCTCCGACCAGCAGGTGAACCAGTTTCTCGGGCAATGCAGCGTCGGGTAGCAATTCAACCAGTTCGCGCCGCTGTGCTATTGAGAGCGCCGCGACAACTTCTGGCATTCCGTCGCAAGTTAGCGGCTGCCGAATGGATACTGCTTGTAGTCGCTTTTTGAGCCAGCGAACAGCCAAATCCGTCTCAGACTTGAACACTTCTTCCAGCCAATACCCCGAATCGAGTCCGTCGTCCAGATTCTTGAAATCGTATTGAAGTATCGCTTCTTCCCATTGCGGACGCAGTTCAGCTGGGATTCCCGATGACTCGGCGCGCCTGTGTAATTCTAAAGCTAACTTGGCGGCAAATGACTTGTCCTCGTGCTGCAGCAACTGCGCGAGTGTGGCGAACGAGAACTTGTTCATGGATCCTGAGAATATCAGGTTGCCCAATATCTGTGGTGCCGCGTTAATTGCCGCATGTCGCAATTCTGGTGTGAGGTCGTCGCGGGACAGGATGTGCGGAACCACATAGGCAAGAAGTCTGTCGTCATTCAGCGCGCGGCTCAGAAGCGTCTCCTCTTTTTGAGGTTTGTTACTAAGCGCTTGCTGTAAGAAGGGTTCAATCACATCCGCTGGCAGCTGGCTCTCGAGCGCGGCGTCCAGCCACTGCAGCGGGTTGTTGCAATTTGCGGCAATCTGGCGGAAAAAATAAGGCACTCTGGGATTCCAGCTTGCTTGTATCTCGCGAAACTCGCGCTCGTATTCTTCAAGTTGCGCAAATACATCGCCCGGCTCGCGGAAAAGCCACTCTTGCGCAAGCGAATCTGCTCTTTGCTGCCACTCTGCTTTCGCTTTATTCCCGCTGTAATCGCGCATCCCGCTCGGATACAGGACTAGCAGCACAGGACTCTGACGAAGATCGAGGTCTGAAAACAATCGTTTAAACCTTTGCTGCATATAGTGCAATGCAACGGGTCGGTCCGACTCCATCTGCATGAACTTAATCGCCAAATCCCGCATGGGGTTGGCCTCAGGGTACTCATCATTTTCAATCGCACGAGCGTAGACATGAGACCACTTTGCAAAATTGCGGAGTATGGGCTGCCAACTGGGCGGAGTTACGCGGTGCGCAAGGTCAATGATTTGTGCCCAGAATCCCTGCATGTCCTTTATTGCGGACATCGTGAACAATGCGGGATCTACAGTTAATCCATCTTTGACACCCGTTAGCGGTCTGATTACTTTCAGGTCTAGCCCAATACAGAGCATCAGTGCTTCGAAACCTACGCTTGCCTCGTTTCCCTCCTCAATCCATTTCTTTGCGGCTGCAAAGAGATCCTTTCGTCGCTGCAGCATATTCGTTAAAGGCTCACTGATGGTGTCTGTCCAGTTCTTCAGGATACTTAGCGGATGGTCGGAATGGGCATTACGCGGGCGGTCGTCGCCGACAGCTTCTGCCAGCAGCATTGGAATCGCGCCGGCCGGCAGGTAGCGCAGCAAAGGACGCGCGATCTTGGTGATGCTGCCCCGCCAGTTGTTCATTGCCCAGCGCGCCTCGCGGATGCCCAGTTGGGCATAGGCTTCGCAAACTTCATGCGCTCGCGAGTATTGCAACCACTCCTCTAAGGTCATAGTGGGGAAGTCTATGTTAGCGAATTGCCTGCCATATTCATCTAGCTCGCGCTCAGCCTTGTCGATGAGTTGTGTTAGCAAGGCGCACAGCCTGTCGTCGGGCACATCCGCGCCACGCGCCTTGGCGCCGATCAAGTCCATGACCGTCGACTTCGGTTCAGGGGCTTGCGACAACAAGTTGTCGAAAACAGTTGGCGGCAGGGCAGCCGCGCCCGAAAAGAATACATCGCGTATCAAGGCATGACGAAGCGCAGCCGGGCGTACATAAACATAAACATGGTCTATGTAGCGTTTCGATTCTGCGATGATGCCACCTGCCGCGAGACTTTCCAAAGTGGATTGCAGCGTGATGTAGTTCATGCCAAGCAACTGCGCCACAGTGTCTTTAGACATCCCCGCACTACCGCCTATCGAGAAGGCGGCCAGGATGGCGCGGACATTTTCATCTACGATCGACTTGTAGAATTCAACAACAGCAGTCGCCAGCGCCTCTGCACTCTGCACCTTGCGCCAGTCGTCTTTTTTTAGCAATTCGACCAGCGACAGCGCCAAGCCCGGCAAACCTGTCGCCTGATTTGCAATTTCGTTGATGAGTAGCGGGTTGTGCTGTATGCCGGCCTCTTCAAGCAGTTGCGCCATCTCGTCGCGGTCAAGCCGCCGCAGTTCATGTATGCTCGTAGATGGGATTTCCAGGAGTTGCTCATAGGCTTGGCGGCTGCCCTGCCAGCAAGTCACGATGAATCGGAAGTCGCCTTGAGCTTCGTAGTTCCGCCGAAAATCCAGCATAGACTTGACGACGCTCTGGCCCGAATACTCGCCATCCAGCATCAGGATCTTGGGCTCGTGCTCGCGCAGGGCATTTGCAATTTTGCCCGTGTCCTCGCTGTACACGAACCACGCTTGCTGATTTTCGTCTTTCGCCAACTGATGCAAAAGCGCCGACTTGCCCGCGCCTGGTTGACCTGCGACCAACAAATCGCCTTCCGTGTTACGCAGCCATTCAAGAGCATCTTCACGACCGACAAGACTGTCTGCGCTTCGCTGCTGACGACCTGGCGGGACTTTCGACAGCGCCGCAGGATCGCCGGATAGATTCAACAGCCGCTTGCGCCACACAGAATTGCGATACAGGAAATCGGTGACTTCGTTCTGCGCGTAGACTTGACCCAGCGTGAAGTTTTGTTCTCGACACGCTTTGAAGAGATTCTCGCGTCGCTGCGCTGTCAAGGCTTGTGAAGTCACAACAACGCACTTGTCGCGTGGACCGTCGCACTGCCTGTATCTATCCAGATTTCGTTTCAAGTTGCCAAGGACTTCTGCTGAAATGGTAACGACTACCGGATACGGTTCGCCCTCTCCATCCGCGATCTGCGCATCCATGCCACAGTCGTTGCCACCCGGCACGAGCGCGGCATTATAATCACGGTCGCGCAAGAACGCGGCAGCGCATTCTTCAAACAGCTTGTGGTCGTGCAGTCTTTCAAGTCCCGCTATGATGTCGCGGCGCAGGTCATCACTCATCTTTTGACGCGGCCTCCTGGAAACCAATAGTGCATCAATGATACCACGATTAGCACACTTGTTATAGGCATGGCTGCATAGCGTCGTCATCAGTTCGTAAGCATTTTGTGCTAAGCTAGCCTGGACAAAAGGAAGAGGACAACACCGCAATGCGCCTATTCTTCATGCTGCTTGCGCTTTCACTTTTCACAGCGACCACAGCCGCCCAGGACCGCCAGGCCGATCTGCTGCTGATGCACGATTCCGGCGTGGTCAGCGCTGCCTGGAATGCCGACGACACGCAAATTCTCACCGCCACCGAAGCTGGTACGTTGCAAATCTGGTCCGTGGACGATGGCGCGCTGCAACTGACGATTTCGCATGGCGAGAGCCCACTTACGCATGCTCACTGGCTGGGCAGTGACGCAATTTTGTCGGCGGACGAAAGCGGTCTCGTATTGCTGAGCCATACCGCTACGGGCGAAGCGCTGCAAAGCTGGCAGATGGCGGGCAAGCCGGTCGCATTGGAAGGCAATGAAGCCGGGACGCAGGCGCTGATCTTCACCGATGCTGGCGTGGGCGCGGTCCTTTCGCTGGCGGACGGCGGCACTGTCACAGAGTTCTCAGTCGATGCGCAGATCAGCGGCGCAGCCTGGAACGAGGACGAAGATCGCATGCGCGCATGGTCAGAAGCGGGCGATGTCTACAGTTGGAGCTTGAAGAGCGGCGAAATGATGGAAGCGCGACCGCCACAGCGCGGCTTGCTGGGCGGGCTGGCCTGGAACGCCGATGACAGTCGCGTGCTGGCCTGGTTCAGCAATGGCGTCGTCAACCTCTATGAGTCGGATGGCGTCAGTATCGGGCGCGGACGCATCAGCGGACTGCGTCACAACAGCTTCGTCCAGCAGGCGATCTGGTCGCGGGATGAGTCGCGGGTGATGTCCTGGGCGGGCGATGACACGGTGCATATCTGGGCGGCGGACACGGGGCGGACCCAGCAGGTGCTGCGTCATGAAGACTGGGTGATCGGCGCGCGCTGGAACATGGACGAGAGCACTGTGCTGTCCTGGTCGCACATTTATGTCTATCTGTGGCAGGGCGAGCAAGCGCAGCGCTTCCGACATGACAACCTGGTGCGCGGCGCAGTCTGGAACAGCGATGGCACAGTCATCTTGTCCTGGTCCTGGGACAAATCAGCGCGCGTCTGGACTCCCTGAAAAAAGTCCTGATTACAGCAGCCCAACAGCCGCTACAACAGCCAGGGGCGTCAACAAGCCGATCAACGTGCCTTGCACAATCTGTAGCGGCGTATGCCGTTTTAGCACCAGCCGCGCCAGCACAACCAGCAGCAGCAGCGGCACATAGGCCAACGCCGCGCCCAAGCCGAACACGATCGCTGTGGCCGAGACGATGCTGGTGGTCGCCATGGCATGTAGGCTGATGTGGCTGAAAAATGTGCCCAGCAAGATGATTGACAACTCGATGATGCTGACCAGCGTAACCAGCGCGATGACCGGGCTGGCGTCAAAATGCAGCGCCGCCAACAACGTAAGTGAGCCAGCTGCGATGGCGATGGAATAGGGGACATAACGCTCGCTGCTGTGGCGCATGTGCATGTCGCCGATCTTGCCGATGCGCACCATATAGGCTACGAAGCACATAGGCAAAATGCACACGGAGAGCGCGAAGAGCCCGGCGAAGATCAGCGCCGCGCCCCGATCGCTGGCCGGTGGCACTGTCACCGCCAACACCCACAACGTCCACACCAGCGGCGGACTGATGACCAGCGAAACGATATGCGCCCACAAATGCGATTCGGATTGAACGCGTTGACGCAGCGCAGACGGCAGGGGCAGTCGAATGTCCATGTGCCTCGGCAGGTTGCTGCTTTACGGCTCTTAGTATAACAGGAATTGGCGGGGGCGATTGCCTATTGCAGAATCGGCTGGCTGGCATCAATCAAATCCAGCAGTCCGGTCGGATACAGCGGCGGCATATCTTCGCTGCGAAAGGCATCCAGCCGTTGCCAGCTGGCTTCGTATAGCAATAAGTTATCGTCCTCGCCGATGAAAAGGGCGTCATCTCGGTTCAGCGACTCGTCCACGAAACGTCCGTCGAAGATCAGCACGATTTCGTGCCCGGGCTTGTCTTCATAGACGAAGATGTTCTCCAGCGCGCCCAGGTAGGCGATGTCTGTCACTTCTGCGCCCAACTCTTCCATCACTTCACGAGCGACGGTCTGGCTGGCGGGTTCGCCGAATTCGATTTTGCCGCCGATGGGACGGTAGAATGTTTCGCCGCTGGATTTGTCGTATCCGCGCGCCACCAGGATCCGTTCGCCGCGCCGAAAGATGCACAGCGCCAGCGGGCGGATTCGCTTCTTGCGTTTGGATCGTTTGGCCACGAGTCCTTTGCCCGGCTCATTCCAGTTCGAATCGTGTGCCCAGCGCTTTGGGCGGGTCGGAGCGCAGGAATGCCCGCAGACGCCGCTGCACCGCGCGCGGCATGTATTGCAGCAGGCGCTCGGTCAAGCCGCCGCTCACGATCAGCAGCGTGACGATCATCAGCAGCCAGGGCAGCGTATTCAGCAGCACAAAGGGGAAGCTGATTTCTTGCCCGAAGATGAACAGCCCATTGGTCTGGATATTGCTGGAAACAGCGCGCAGCCCAGCGAACAAATAGGCCCCCAGCACAACGCGAAAAGGATGCCAGCCGCCGAAGATCACGATAGCCAGCGCGATCCAGCCATCGCCCTGCATGGCCGGCGGACTGCTCCAGCCCGGCTTGACATTCAGCGAATATGCCGCCCCCGCCAAGCCGACCAAGGCGCCGCCCAGCGCCGTATACCAATAACGCAGACCTTGCACGCGCGCGCCACGAGCATAAGCCGCTTCCGGGCGTTCGCCGATGGCACGCAGGGTCAAGCCGCCACCGGTGCGAAAGAGCCAAAACCAGATGACGAACATCAGCAGATAGCTGAAATAAACCAACAGATTCTGGCGGAAGAGGACCGGTCCGATGACGGGCAAGTCGGACAATACCGGGATGGCGTAGCGCGTAATCTGCGGACCGGGGATGCGCGTGAAGTTTGCGCCCAAAAAGCGCGCCAGATCCGCCGCCAGCAGAGTCAGCACGAAGCCGACCGCCACCTGGTCGCGCCGCAGCTTGATGCTGGAAAAGCCGATCAGCAGGGCGATCAACGCGCCGACCAGCATAGCCACAGCGATGCCCAGCGCGATCTGCCCCGGCACATCCAGCACGCCCGCTTCTTGCGCAGTCCATGCCGCCGCGAATCCCAAGACCGCCGCCAGCGCCAAACTGCCGTCCAGCGACAAATTGACTACCCCGGCTCGCTCGGTCACCGTCTCGCCCAGGCTGGCGATGACCAGCGGCGTGGCGGTGCCGACGATGCTGCCCAAGGTGTTGAGGAACTCTTCGTTCATGCGCCCGATTCCTCGGCAGCCATTTCATCATCATCGTTTGCCTTGCTCGGAAAGAAAACCTCCCGAACGCCTTGAAAGAGGATCACAAACAAGACCAGCATGCCCTGCATCACGCCCGCCAGCGATGAATCCAGCTTCAGCGACGGCGCGATCTGCAAACGTGTGCTGCCCGTCAATATCGCGGCGAAGGCAAAGGCGACCAGCGGCGCCCACAGCAGGCGGATGCTCAACAGCAGCACCACCAGCAGCCCCAAAAAGCCGATGCCGCCCGAAGCCAGTGGACGCAAGTTGTCGAAAGTGAAGAGCACGCGATAGCTGCCCGCCACCCCCGCCAGCGCCCCACAGACCAGGAAGGCGCTCATGGATGTGCGTTCTGTCGCCACGCCCAGCAGCTGCGCCGAGCGCATATTTTTGCCCACTGCCTTCAAGTTCAGCCCCCAGCGCGTGCGGTTGAGCAGGGCATAGACGATGACGAAAGCCGCCGCCACCAGCACGATCATAAAGATATTGACCGGAAATGTCTGCGCGAACTCTGGCAGCAGCGCCGGCTGGGGGAATGGCTCTGTGCCCTGCGCCGAGCCACCGATGCGCGGCTGCCAGGGGCCGGATATGAGATAAATCGAGATGACATTGACCAGCGCGTTCAAAGCCACGCCGCCGAAGATCTCGTTGACGCCCAGGCGGATCTTCAACGCGCCGACCACCCAAGCCCAAAACATGCCGCCAAGCGCCGCCAGGCAAAGCAGCGCGACATGCAGCAGCGGCGCAAGGCTATCGTCCAGCAAAATGTACTGCGCGCCCCAGCTGGCAAAAAGCGCGCCCATCATCATCTGCCCCTCCACGCCGATATTCCACAAGCCAGCGCGGAAGGTCACCACCAGCCCGATGCTCACCAGGCTGAGCGGAATCCAGAAGTTGAAGACGCCGCCCAGCTTGCGACTGTCTTTGAACGCGCCTTGCCACAGCGCGTCAACGACATCCAGCGGGTCGCGCCCGACCGCGATGACCAGCGCCGCGGCGACAGCGAGGGATATGCCGATGGGCAGCAGCAAGAATACGATGCGCGTGACGGCGGGGTGTCGGGCGGTCATTGGCAAGTCACTGCGGTCATTTTATGTCCACAGACTTAGCGGGCTTGTGCGGCGAGTCGGCATTTTCGGCGTCCAGGAGATCAAGCTCTCTCTGGGTCAGATTCTTTCGTTCTTCCAAATATACCGCGTCTTCTATGGCTTTGAGCTTGCCATGACGATACACAATCGAGATTTTGTCTATCGCTGCCACAGGCTCTGGCACCTCAAAATGATTCTGCAGCTCGTCCCAGTCTGTGTTTCGAATGGTAGCGACCTGATCGAGGTACAGGCTGACCCAGGCATCGCCGATTTTTGAAGTTGGCTGCACAGACTCCACATGCTCGGTTGCGATCTGAACATAGTTGGGGTCGATATCCGTGCCCATGAAGTTTCTGCCCAGCCGTTTTGCAGCTACCGCCGTCGTCCCAGTGCCCATAAATGGATCCAACACGACATCACCCTCATCGGTGCTCATCAAGATGATCCGTTCCATCAAGGGAATCGGTAACTGGCAGGGGTGCCTGTCGCGCCGGGTTCTATGTCTGATGCGGTGTAAGTCTGTCCATACGTCGGAAACGATCGGTCCGAACGGGTGCAGACGATTCTTCTTGCCGCCATAGTCCTTGCGCAGCGTATTGCACTTGCGGCAGCGGTGATGCGGATAGCGGACATCATAGAACTTCAACTGGCTGTCGTCTTTTGCATAAAAGAGTATGCCATAGTGAGTTGGCAGCAGGGTTTTGCCGAGCGGCGTGCTCGTCGCTTCCCACGCGATCCAGTGTCGAAAGTCTGCAATCTCGTTCAAGACCTGGCAATAGTAGCTGAGCCACTTGGGAATGTTGTGTACGAATATGCTGCCAGTTGGCTTGGTGACCCGAACCAACTCCCGCACCCACTCGTGACACCAGTCTACATATTGTGACACTTCAAGGTTGTCCCAATACGAGTTGTATTTCTTCTTGAGGTTGAAGGGTGGGTCGGCAAAGGTAACATCGACGCTTTCGTCGGGGATGCCACGCAGGTATTCCAGGCAGTCGGCGTGGGCGATTTGGTTGAGATTCAGATTCATAGCGAAAAAGTGTCTCTCAACATCTTTTGGAATCGCTGCAATTCATCGTCATGAAATGTAAAGACATCATGGAACGCCGATGTGATGCGCCGCAGATCCCGCTTTCTCACATACCAACCTATCCCATCGACAAAGCCGACAAACAAGGCACTCGGATAATGGACACTGATTCGCTGAGCGTTTCTAATGGTTGTCTTCGCTTTATCGCCCATGCCTGAGCTTGTCGTTGCCACAAATGAACTTTCAATAATGATTCGTGGGGCTTCTTGGTTTGGAATAATGAAGTCCATTGTTCGATCGGTATCGTCATTTGTGTCGCGCAGCCGGTCGAGCACGACTCCGCTCACATACTCAATACTATACGCGTCAAGAATGGCCGAAATCATTTGATCAGCGTTGGTGTCTTTTTGGCCCGAATGAGATCCGCCTTCCTTGTATCGAACCAGCGTATCGAGAATCGCATCACTGCTGAAACCAAGCTTTTGAATGCTAAGTTTCTTCAGATGGAAGGGAGGAAAGTGCCGGCGGAGATAGGTATTGGACGCGCCTTCAAAGAACAGATTGACAAGGCCTGCTCGAAATGCGTCGTTAGTTCTTACGAGTTTTTGAATTCTGTCGGTCGAAAACTCCGTAACATCTTTAGGGTTGCCGCCCTCTCTGATGTTCCAATTCTTTCGCTGCAACAATTCATTCAGGTTTGGGTCGTTGACGGCGCGGGCCACCGTTGTAAGCCGTTTCAGGTTCTCTAACGACAATCCGTTTAACGCGAGGATTGCAGTGAGGCCGTGTTCCTTTTTCAACACATCATCAAAAAAGGCGCGTTTCACGCCTTCGCTGACAACGAATTCACGCAGATTCAGGAGTATTGTAGTTACCGCTGTAATGTGCCCAGCATCGTACTTTTCTTCGACCTCATCATCAAAGTAATAGAATGTATTCTTTTCCAGAACGCGCTGGTAGAAGTCGGCAGGGGTTGCCAAGATTGCGCCTCATCATCTAGCCGAGAACGATGATAGCGGCGCCATACTTGGCGCCAAGTCCCCCCTCACTCCACCCGTATACGCACTCGATGCCAGGCGTTGTTCACATAGCCCTTGAAGTTCCACACGCTGGCGATGGTCTCGGGCTGGCTGTTGGCGGCGCTGTCCCAAGCCCGCACAACCAGCTCATGCTCGCCCGGCGGCAGCGCAAACTCCGCCTGCCACAGCTGCCAGCTCCACAACCGCGGCTCGTGCAAAAAGTCCGCTCGCTGCCAGGTTTCGCCGCCATCGGCCGATACGCTCACCCAGGTGATTTCGTGCTCGCCATCGCTCATGGCATAGCCTTCCACAAGCACTTTGCCCGCCTTCAGCGCGCTGCCATCTTGCGGACGCACGATGACCGAATTGACCGGCAGCTTGGTAAGCGGCATGCCATCCGCATAGTCGACATTGTCCATCGTGATGTGCGGCGGAAAGAGCTTGTAGCCGACCTGCTGAAAATGATTGTCGGACTGCTCGGCTTGCACGCAGATTTCGCTCAGCCACTTGACGCTGCGCGCGCCAATATACCCCGGCACCACCACGCGCAAGGGGCAGCCATGCGCCAGCGGCAGGTCTTCGCCATTCATTTCATAAGCCAGCAGCACCTCGCAAGCCAGCGCTTTGTCCAAGGCGATAGACCCGCCATAAGCCTCGGCGTCGTCATCGTGAAAAATGCTGTCCAAGCCCAGGAAGGCGACATGAGCGGCTGCTTCGCTGCCGATGCCGGCCGCAGTCAGCACATCGCCCAGGCGCGCCCCCGCCCATTCCGCCGTGCCGATCGCTTCGATGCCCCAAGCCAGCTGATCGTCGATGGGCTTGTAACTGACCAATTCCTCGCGCCGATTGCCCGCGCATTGCAGAGTCGCTGTTACGCTGCGCCGTTCAAAGTCGCGCTTGATCTCGTCCAGGCTCAGCGACAGCTCGCGCGTAACCATGCCGTGTACGCGCAGTCGGTAGCTTTCCAGCTGGAAATGCGGGATCCAGGTGTGGTTGCGCACGAAGAAGAGCCAGTTGGGCGTGACGAATTCTTTAGCGAGTTGATTCAGCGGCGGTCCGGCATTGAGGATGTCGTCATAAGTCTTGGTTTCGGTGTGTTTGTCGCTGAGCGGCATGGATGCTCCTTCGCGGCGCTTTGGCAAATGTCAATAATGCTGGACGGCGGCGCAAGGCAATAGAGCGGCAATCATCGCTGACTGCCGCTTCGTCCCCAGCTCTTCCTCTCCGCGTGGATCGTTAGAGATTAGCTCTCCGCGTCCAGTTCAGCTTGCTGTTCGGCAATCATCTCTGGCGTGCAGCGGATGCTCTCGATGAATGCGCGGTCGGCGTCCTGGCGCGCTTCCAGCGGTAAGATCTCGAACATGCGCTGCCATAACAGGGCGGCTCGCTCGGTTCGGAACTCTGCACGTTCCGTAAACAGGCTCATATCGGCGGCCTCGAGCAGTTCTGGCTGCAGCTCGATGCCCCAGGCTTCCGCGAAGTCGTGGTTAATGGTATAGCCGAGGATGGGCTCATGCGAGGAAATGCCCATGTTCGCGATGTCAATGTCGCCATTTAGCCAGGCGGCGGCGACGAGGCCAATGCTGATCCCTTGGTTAGTCCACCCGTTGAAGCTGATGCCGATCATGCTGCCGGTGGGGGACATAGCGCCGTCCATGCCAACGCTGAAAACGGGAATGCCGAATTCACCGGCCGCGGAAGTGACGACCGGCAGACCGGCCAGCAAGAAAGAATTGTTGGGCACGATGATCGCCTGCACGCCTTTGCTCAGCAAGCCGTCCGTGGCCGGGACCAGATCTGGAATGCCGGCAACCGCAGTCGTTATGACTTGCCAGCCCATCGCTTCCCCGGCCGCGGCGATCAGTTCCGAGGCGTCGCGGCTGCTGTTTTCGTTGGAATAGAATATCACGCCCACGGTCTGGAGGTCCGGGTTCTGCGCCAGATACATCGGCAGGATCTGGTCGTAGGGCAGATCGCTGCGCGCCCCGGTGACATGAGCAGGTTTGACGCAGCTGGCTTCCGCCAGGCCCGCGCGATACGGATTCGGCACAGCCGCGAAGAGCACCACCGGCGGGTCCTCCATTGTCGCTGTGGCATTGATCACGCTGAGGGCAGTCAACTCTTCAACGGCGACCACAATATCCGGCTCCGTGTCCATCGCCGCGTCCACGATGGCGCTCAGCGCAGCAAAGTCATACCCGGCGTTGAAGTAGTGGAGATTCAGGTTTTCAAGATGCGTTCCTTCGACTTCGCCTGGGATGAGTTTCTGATCAGCCCTATCGCCTAGTTCATCCAAAGTGATGAATCCGTAGGAATGCAGCGTGTTGACGAAAGCGGCGTGAACGATCGTCTCGATTGGGTTGCGTCCGAATCGCAGGAAAGCGACGGTTGGATTGTCTTTTTCCTGTCCCTGGACTAGCGGCGTCGCCACCATGAAGAGCAATGTCAGGACCAGAATCACGAGTTTGCGGTACATGAGCGAACCCTTTCGAACTTATCTTAAATTAAACATAATTGTAACACGATCAGCACAAAATATAACTTGGCAGCTTACAATTCGGGAGTGGTGAATTATGGATATGCGACTATTCCGGACGCTGCAAAGATTTTGCCACCGAGTACACCGTGGCTGTTTCACAAGATTGCGCTAAGTCCATAGATCATTAATTTCACCATTCCCCTAAAATTCTCCACCGATCAAATGTCCCAGTTCATCAATGCTCGTCGCGGCGACATCGGCGACTTCGTGCACGCGCCCGGCAAAAAAAACCAGGATGCGGTCGCTGTAGGTGACTAGTTCTTCCAGCTCGTCGGAACTAAACAGGATGGCCGCGCCACGCCGCCCGCGCTCCAGCAGTTGCGTCCAGATCCAGCGCGCCGAATCGACATCCAGCCCGCGAGTCGGCTGCTCGAGGACCAGCAATTTGGGCGTGTCTGGCAACAGCCCGACCAAGACCCGCTGCTGATTGCCGCCAGAAAGCTGTTCAATGTTATCGTCGGCGCCGCCCTTGACACGATACTGCTCAATGCGCGCGGTGGTCTGCTTGTGCATGGCTTTCCAGTCGATTTGTAGTTTGTCGTCGGCGACGAGCGCCGTGTGTTCGGTCAGTGTCAAGCCGGCAATCAGACCTTCTTCCAGCCGCCCGGCCGCGCCAAACACCAGCCCGCGCCGAAACAGCTGTCGATAACTCGCGCCCAGGATATTGCGCCCAGCGAATTCCAGCGAACCGCTGGTAACCCGCCCAAGACGAGCGCAGGCGCGCATGAACAGCTCTTGTCCGCTGCCGCCCAGCCCAGCCAGGCCGATCACTTCGCCAGCGTGCGCGGTCAGCGTGATGGGCTGCATATCCAGCCGCATGTCCTGCGCCACCAGCTCGCGCGTCACCAGCACCGGCGCGTCCAGTTCATAATGCGGACGACTCTGGGCATCCAGCGCTTCGCCAAACATCATGGTCACCAGTTGTTGTTTTGTTTTGGCGATGAGGGCGCTGCTCAGGTCTTGGCTGGCCGGCATGTCCAACCTGCCGACCATGCAGCCCGCCCGCAGCACCACCACCTCGTCGCACAAGTCGATGACATCTTCCAGCTTGTGCGATACCAGCAGCACGATCATGCCGTCTTCGTGTGATAACTGACGCAAAGCGTTGAAAAGCACGTCTTTCTGCTCGGCGGAAATGCCAGTGGTCGGCTCGTCCAAGATCAACGTGCGCACGCCCAAAGCCAGCAGACGCATGATCTCCAGCTGCTGCCGCTGGGCGATGAGCAGGTTGTCGATTGGCTGGTGCGGGTCGAGCGAAAAGCCGAATCGCCCGCTCAGCTCGCTCAGCCGCGCCTCGGATTGCGCGCGCTGCAAGCTGATGCCAGCGCCGCTGCCATAGATGAAGTTCTCCAGCACAGAGAATGCGCCGACATCCAGCGGGTCTTGCTGCAGCATGCCGATTCCGTTGGCGATGGCGGCTATGGGACCGGTGGTTTCGATTGCGCGCTCGTCGATCAATATCTCGCCCGAGTCGGCTGGCTGAAAGCCGCTGAGGATCTTCATCAGGGTGGACTTTCCAGCGCCATTTTCACCGAGGATGCCGACGATGCGCCCCTGCAAGAAGCGCAGATTGATGTCGCTGTTGGCATGCACAGCGCCGAAACGTTTGTCAATATGCCGCAATTCGATGTTCATGCCTGGAATCCCCGAGCTTCCACCGTGCCAAGTCTAACGGATCTGGGCATGGCGTCCAATCGGGCGAAGCCGCTCCTCGCCAGCCTCGACACGCGCTTGGCAGAAATCGCTGCAGTACTCAGGCTTCGCTGTCTTTCAGCTCTGGCATGTTCGCCAGCATTTCGTCTATGAATGCCGCGACGCGAGGGCGTATCTCGTCCAAAGCCCATACATCTCGTCTCGGGTCAAGGCGCCAAGTCAAAGCCAGTTGGATGAGCGGCGACCAATGCGGAAAGTTCTCCTGCGCCCATGCTGCCGCTTTTATCTTGGATGCAGGCGCTTTATGACACAAGGTGAACAAGCCCCGCGCCATCGTCAGGGTCGTATACGAAAGCATCGCTGCATCCGCTGCCTCTGTATCCATAGCGCGATAGTTTTTTATATGCTCTTGAACCGCGCGCAAATAGTCAAGAGTAGGTATGGGATCAACCAGCAAATTGATGGACGGACCCAACAGCGCCACACCGTCCTCGCGCAAGGCATACCAACTGATAAGCCAGTCGCTGCCCGCTTGGATCAAGTGAAAAGGCTCGCCTGGGCTGATGATGCCGATTGTGCTGGATTCGCTGCGAAAGCGCCGCAAACCCTGCCGCGAAATATACGCCAGTTCGAGCCTGTCACGCCATGCGGGCCAGTCCCTGATCATATTGTTATGCAGATGATGCAATGCCGAAAAGCGCGCTTCGTCAAGTGGTTCTTGTAGCGCAACCGCCAGATCGAGGTCACTAACAGCAACATCAAAGTCGCCAGTGATGAGCGAACCGTACAGGTAGACTCCGACCAGGTTGCCGCGCAGCGTGGAAGACAGCCCGGCGGTCAATTGATCCAGGATGGCGCAGACGACTTTTTCGCTGGTCGGCGGCTGCGTCATGGCGCAGGCACCACTTCCAGGGCGATGATGGCTGTGTTGCTTTTCCCGCCATCGGGACGGTATGCCACCGCCGCAAACTTGTGCCAGCCGATTTCTTTGGCAAACCAATTCATGGTTACGCGGAATTCCTTCAACGCGCCCGTCTCGCTTTCGATTGTTTGCGCCAATTCGCCATCCACATGCAGTTCGATGCGATCGATGCCCTGCGCGGTGTCTCTCGCCAGGACGTCGATGTCAAAGACAAGGCCCTCTATCACTTGCTGATTGTGCGTCGGGAAGAGAAACTGCGCCTGGGGTATAGCCGGAGTCGGGCTAGGAAGGGGAACAGCCGTGGGCTTGGCGAGGCTGCATGCGCCCAGCCACAGCGAGCACAAGAGCAGCAGTCGGGTTGGCAGCGCGCAAGCAGTCATAGGGTAGTTGATGCCGCATTTGGAAAGTCGGTCGCCGATTTAGATTATGCGAGTGCCGGCGCGCGAATTCAAGCGGGCTGCCTTGTTGGGCGGCAATCGCAGATTCCGTTGTGAATCGGCTTGCCGCATTTTCACTCTGCAATAGAATGTGCAAAAGCGAGTCTGTGCCGCTAGCAATTGTAATAGATAAGGACGGCTGTCCCATGCCCCATGTACGCGCTGCTATTGCTCGTATCATACTATTGTTGCCCCTGGTTCTGGTCTTGTCTGGCGCGCCTGTTCTTGCCGCCGACATATCTGTGGATGAAGACTGTACGCTCAGCGCCGCCATCGTGTCTGCCAACCTCGACGCGGAGCAAGGCAAATGTACAGCCGGCAGCGGCGACGATACAATCACGTTGACCAAAGATGTAACGTTGAGCGGCGCGACATTGCCCACCATCACCAGCACGCTCACCCTTGATGGCGGTGAAGATGGCTTCACGATTTCGGCCGAAAGCCAGAGCTCCATCTTCAATATGGAAGATGCCGATGTCACCATCAGCAATCTGACGCTCAGCAACGGCTTGACTGGCACACGCGGCGGGGCAATTAATATTGAAGGTGGCAGCCTCATACTCTTGAACAGCAGCATAGAAGACAGCCAGGCGCTGGATTCGGGCGGTGGCATCTATGCCAACGATGCCAAAGTTACGATCACCAGCAGCGAAATCACAAACAATATCGCTGGGCGCGGCGGTGGCGCTGGCATTTACATTGCCGGCACGACAAGCAACACGCACAAGCTGACGATCACCAAAAGCGTATTCACCAGCAACGCAGCCTCTCAGGATGGCGGAGCTATCCACGCGGCCGGCGGCACAGTCGATATCAGAAAGAGCGGCTTCCAGAGCAATACCGCGGATGAAGGCGGCGTCATTGAAATCTGGAATGGCGATCTTGTGATGCACAACAACACGCTCAACGCCAACAGCGCGCGAGAAGGCGGCGCTATCAATGCCGGCGCAGACCTGGTCTCAACAGGTTCGGTGGTGCTCGTGCACAATACCTTCACCAGCAACACGGCATCCGAGCGCGGCGGCTCTATCGCCATGACTGGCATCAATGCCACCCTGAAAATCGGCAACACCTGGATATCCGGCACGCTGCCCGACAGCGTCGTGCACTGCGATCCTGGCATCAGCCCCTACAGCATCTTGGAAAACTCTGCCAATTACATTCAGGACGACTCCTGCCCGGATCCCGATGAAGCGCCTGCCGAAGAGGAAGCGGCTGACGAAGCGGAAGCGCAAGTGAGCGCCCAGGATGTAGAATCGGCCGCGGCGCAGACTGTCGAGGACGATCCTGAGGCGAGCGCCCAGACTGTCGAGGACGATGCCGAGGCGAGCGCCCAGACTGTCGAGGACGATGCCGAGGCGAGCGTCCAATCCGTCGAAGACGAGTTGGCTGCGCTCAAACTGAGCTCGCTGCAAGCAATTGAGGGCGTCATTTATCATGAGTTGCTTGAGGGCAACCCGGCTATCGACGCTGCCGACAACGGCCTTTGCAGCCAGCTGGCCGACCCAGAAGATGATGTGGTCAATACGCGGCGGCCTCAAGGTCCCGCTTGTGACATCGGCGCCTGGGAATTCCCGGTGGATGGTCCCAGCCCACCACTTAAACCCGATCCACCTGATCCACCCGATGCTCCTGATCCGCCCGATCCACCTCCCCCGCCCGTTCAACCTGTCCCGCCACCGCCACCGCCGCTGCCCATCTGCGAGCATGTTGTGGCGGCAGGCGAAAACCTCCTCCGCATCGCGCAGCAACACAGCACCACGGTCGAGGCGCTGCGCGCGCTCAATCAGCTGACCAGCGACAGCCTGAGCGTCGGCCAGTTGGTTGATTTGCCCCACTGTCATCCGGATTCGCCAGAGAACCCCTATATCTGCCCCGATGTGCCCGAAGGTTACCTGGTGCGGACCATCAGTCCTGATGTGCGCTGCCAGCCAGTGGAGATCGCCGATATCGACAAGCACCCGCTGATGAATGCCGGTGTGGAGCTGGCGCTGAATATCTGGGGTGAAGTTGCGGCGGGGGTTGAGTTCTACTTCAATGGCATTGGCACGCTGGTCTATGAAGACGACAGCACCTCGCCAGCATCGGCGACTCGCCTCGCGATCTATGAAAAAGACGACATGTACTACGCGCAAGTGCCAGGACCGGGCAAGATTGTCCATGTGGCGGCGCTGACCGATGATGTGTCAATCCCCCTGACAGACTGCCAGGTCACCACTAGCAATGTAACCCGTCTGCGCGATGCGCCAGCCGGCAGCAATGTCCTGGCGCTTGTGCCCTTCAATATCGCTTTGTCAGCAGAGGCGCGCACTGCCAATTGGTTCCTGGTCGACTACCTCGATCAAACTGGTTGGATCAGCGTCGACCTGGTGCAAACCGAAGGCGCTTGCGACTAATCCGGTATTCCCGTAGAAATCAGCTCCCCCTCTGCTTGATGTGCGAGGGGGATCGCTTCCCTGCTGGTCTTTCATCCATTGACTCTGTGCCGCAGTCGTCTGCCGCCGTTACAATGGCTTGTGGTAATGGTTCTGGCAGCGGGGCGCAGGCTGATGAAGATTGAGCGGGTAGAGACATTTGTTGCCAAGGCGGCGCTAGAAACGCCTTTTTATTTTTCGCAGAGCGGCTTTACAGAGCGTGTTGTCAGCCTGGTCAAAGTGACCGCAAATGATGGCGCTTATGGCTGGGGCGAGGTCTATGGTCCGCCGGCCGTGGCACGAGCAGCAATAGACTGGCTGGCGCCCCTGGTCATCGGTGCTGACCTGCTGCATATCGAAACCATCTGGAGCAAACTGCAGAAGAAGATCGGCGTGTTTGGTCGGCGCGGCGTGCTGGTTTCGGCCCTCAGCGCCATAGACATTGCCTTGTGGGATCTGCGCGGCAAGCTGCTGGGACAGCCGGTCTCGGTGCTGCTCGGCGGACGGCGGCGCGATCAAGTCAAGGTATACGCGACGGGGCTTTATTTTACTGAGACGGACGACCTGCCCGTCGCGCTGGCAGAGGAAGCGCGTGCCTATGTGGCGCAAGGCTTCCAAGCCATGAAAATGAAGATCGGGCTGGGCATTGCAACCGACCTGCAACTTGTTCAGGCGGTGCGGGCGGCGATCGGCGATGATATCGAGCTGATGGTCGATGCCAACTGCGCGTATTCGCTGGCGGAGGCTGCGCGCCTGGCACAGCTGCTCGAGCCATACCATATTGGCTGGTTCGAAGAGCCGCTTTCCCCCGAAGACTACGAGGGCTACCGCGAGCTGCGGCAGCGCAGCACCATTCCCATCGCGGGCGGCGAAAGCGAATACCTGCTGGCGGGTTTTCGGCAGTTGCTGGCGAATCGCTGCGTGGATATCGCCCAGCCGGATATCTGTGGCGCTGGTGGCCTGACTGAATGCAAGCGAATCGCCACGTTGGCATCGGCTTTCCAGATCAACTTTACGCCGCACAGCTGGGGCACTGGCGTGGCTTTCGCGGCGGGCTTGCACCTCGTCAGTACCTTGGATGTCGTGCCCGGACGCATGCGCCTGCCAGAGCCGCTGCTGGAATTTGACCGCTCGGAAAATCCCCTGCGCGACAATATCACCAATCCGCGATTCGCTGCTGTGGACGGATATGTGCCGGTGCCGACCGCGCCGGGCTTGGGCATCGATGTGGATATGGAGTATCTATCGGCGCATCTGGCATGAATGCCCTTCCGCTAAGCGATATTCAGCGCGCCGCCGAGCGCATCGCCGATACCACCATCCGCAGCCCACTGCTGCGCTTGCCTGTTGACGATGCGCCCTGCCAGATCTACCTCAAGCTGGAAAACTTGCAGCCCATTGGCAGCTTCAAATTGCGCGGCGCGGGCAATGCGATCCAGCTGGCAGACCCCAATGAGCTGGCGAAAGGCGTCTGGACAGCCAGCGCGGGCAATATGGCGCAGGGTGTCGCCTGGCACGCGCGCCGTTTGGGCATCGCTTGCCATGTGGTGGCGCCCGACCACGCGCCACAGACCAAGCTGGACGCGATCATGCGGCTGGGCGGCCAGATCATCCCCGTGCCTTTCGCAAAATGGTGGAACACGTTGGTAACCGGCGAATTCGCGGGCTTGGACGGACTGTTCATCCATCCCGTCAGCGACCCGGCGGTCATCGCGGGCAATGGCACGATCGGTCTGGAGATTCTGCGCGATCTGCCAGATGTGGCCGCGATCGTGATTCCCTACGGCGGGGGTGGGCTCTGCGCCGGCATCGCCTCCGCTGTCCGCGCCATCAAGCCTGATACACGCCTATTCGCTGCCGAAGTCGAGACGGCTGCGCCCCTGGCGGCATCCTTGCGCGCGGGCGAACCGGTCACTATCGACTACAGGCCCAGCTTCGTCGATGGCATCGGCGGCTCGGGCCTGCTGCCAGAAATGTGGAGCCTGGTCAGCAACTTGCTGGATGGGTCGCTGGTGGTGTCGCTGGACGAGGTGCGGGCGGCGATTCGCATTTTGGCGCTGCGGGCTCGGGTCATCGCGGAAGGCGCGGGCGCAGCCAGTGTGGCGGCGGCTCTTTCGGGCGGTGCCGGTGGCGGTAAAGTGGTCTGCGTGGTCAGCGGCGGCAATATCGACATGGCGACGCTGGCGGGCATCCTGAGGCCAGACTGAGCCTACTCCGGCACGACAGCCAGCAGGGGCAGTTCCACATCTTCGCGGCGACGCACGACAGCGCTTTCCAGGTATTCCAGCGCGAAGACGATGATGCTGCCGACGAATGCGCCGGCGATCAAACCGACCAGGGTATTGATGGTCACATTCGGCCTGGCGCGCACGGTGACGGGATTGTCTTGCAAGCTGGCTTCGATGCGGTCTTCGCGCCGCGCCTGCTGGTTGAGGTCGTTGCGATATTGCACCAGCATCTGCCCATATTCGGCGGCCACGCGCTGGGCTTGGTTGACATCCTGGTGCTCGACATCGATCTGAATGAGCAGGCGGTCGATGTCCGGCGCGATGCGCACATCGGCGCGCAGTTGCAGCGGCGTCATGTCCATCTGCAGGCGGTCGATGACCTCGGCGGCGCGCAAGGAGCTGTCCAGCCAGGCGACATGGTTGTTGAGCGTCTGCTTGATGGCTTGCGTCAAACCGAAGTCGCTGCGGCTGGGCACGATGAGCACTTTCTGGGTCGAGCGGTAGACGGGGTCGAGACTGCGGCTGAAGAAAAATGCCGCGCCCGCAGCAATGACGCCGAGCAGCAGCATGATCCAGCCGCGGCGGATGAGAATGCCAGCGTAGTCGATGAGGTTCATGGAGGTGATTTTACCATAGAGGACGCAGAGGGCACAGCGTGCGCTAGCTCACATGAGGAAGGTTTTGATTGCAAGGAATAGCTGTGCTTTCTGTGCCTGACCCTAGCCCTCCATATCAATCACGATCTTCACCGCGCCTTCGTCTTGCAGGCGGTGCAGGGCGTAAGCCTCGATAACATCGTCAAACTTGAACCTGTGCGTGATCATCGCCGCCGCATCGACCTCGCCACGGCTGATCCAATCCAGGGCCCGCCGCGTGCAGGCATGCCCAGGATCTTCAGCCGCCCCCACCATGCCGCGCGTCGCAATCGTTTTCCAAAACAACGCAAAGATGGGGAAGTCCATTGTCTCGAAGCGCGGCACGCCAAACCACAAAATGAAGCCGCTGCGCCGCGTGATCTCCACGGCCAGGCGGATCGACTCTGCTTCGCCAGCCGCTTCGATGACCACATCGGGCAGCGCCCCGCCACAAATCTCGCGCAGGGTGGCAACTGGCGATTCCTCCGCATTGCAAATGGTGTGCGTCGCGCCGAAATGTCGGCTGTAGGCGAGCCGATATGCTTTGATATCCAGCGCGATGATCTTGTCTGCGCCCAGCCGCCGCAGCGCTTCGTTGAACCACAAGCCCGCCGAGCCTTGCCCGATGACCGCGACCGACTTGCCACGCAGATCGGGCAGCGCCTTGCAAGCATAGAGCACCGTGCCCAGCTGCTGCGCCTGCACGGCATATTCCGCCGGCGTATCGGCATCCAGCGGCAGCAGATGATCGACCGGCGCGCGGTAATATTCGCACATGGCGCGATGATCGGGCGCGAGACAAAGCACGCGGTCGCCCGGCTGCACAAGGCTGGCGCTGGATTCAATCGCCTCGACGGTGCCGACCATTTCGTGCCCGGTTTCGCCCGGCGCGGTGGGATAGCTGCTTTCGGGCAGGTGATGCAAGTGGCGGATGTCGCTGCCACAGAGCGAGCTGCGCAGGGTGCGAACAATGGCGGTTTCGGGCAAGAGCGCGGGCTTTGGCGCATCGACAAACACGGCTTTGCCACGCGCGATGATCTGTACGGCTTTCATCTATTTTGACTCCGGCTGCTGGCACAATGGCGGCGAGTATATCACTGTCGCGGGCGAACGACCCTTTTCCATGCTTGTGGGCGCGCGCGGCAAATTCTAATGTACATCTGAGGCGCAAATGATTACACTGGCGGCGCGCAATCTGTCCGAGGACCCACCATGAGCGAAAAACTCACTTTCCAGGCTGAAACACAGCAGCTGCTGGATATCTTGATCCACTCGCTCTATACCGAGAAAGAGATTTTCCTGCGCGAGTTGATCTCGAACGCGTCCGACGCGCTCAACCGCCTGCAATTCGAGATGTTGACCAACGATGCCATGCTGGACGCCGATGCCGAGCTGGCGATTCGTATCACGTTGGACGAAGACGCCAAGACCCTGACCATCAGCGACTCGGGCATAGGCATGGACCGTGCCGAGATCATCGCCGGGCTGGGCACAATCGCCAAATCCGGCGCAAAAGCTTTCATTGATGCCATGCGCGAGCAGCCAGAAAGCGCCAGCGACATCATCGGGCAATTTGGCGTCGGCTTTTATTCGGCTTTCATGGTGGCGCGGCAGGTGGATGTGGCGTCTCGCTCGTTTCGTCCCGATGACGAAGCGGTGATGTGGACAGCCACCGGCGGCACAGACTATACGCTCGCGTCCGCCGACAAGACAAAGCGCGGCACGGATGTCGTCATCCATCTGCAAGACGACGCGGTCGAATTTGCCAGCGAATTCCGCGTCAAAGACATCATCCGCCGGCACTCGGATTATGTCGCCTTCCCCATTTATGTCGGCGATGACGAAGAAGCGGCCAACAAGCAGCAAGCTGTCTGGCGGCGCAGCCCGGGCGAACTTGAAGACGAAGACTACGACAGCTTCTACAAGATGCTGACCATGGATTTTGGCGGGGCGGCGCATCACCTGCATATCCGCGCCGATGTGCCCATGCAATTCTACGCCTTGCTCTATATCCCCGGCTCCAGCCAGCCCAATATGTTCAGCCCGCGCAAAGACCCCGGCTTGAAGCTGTATGCGCGCAAGGTCCTCATCGAAGAATACAACCGCGAGCTGCTGCCCGAATATCTCAGCTTTGTGCAAGGCGTCGTGGACAGCGAAGACCTGCCCCTCAGCGTCAGTCGCGAAAGCATCCAGGCCACGCGCGTCATGGCCAGTCTGAAGAAAACCATCACGCGGCGCATCCTGTCCGATCTGAAGCGCATGGCGAAGAACAACCGCGACAAATACCTGCCTATCTTTCAGGAATTCGGCGCCTGGCTCAAGCAAGGGCTGGTCATGGAGAGCGACGACCGCGGCGATCTCGAGCCACTGCTCTTCTTCCAGACGACGCACGATGACGACCCCAGCCAGTATCATTCGCTGGCTGACTATGCCGGGCGCATGACAGACAAGCAGTCCGACATCTTCTACATCATCGCCGATGAATACAGCAGCGGCGCGCGCAGCCCGCACCTGGACGCGTTTCGTCAGCGCGGCATTGAAGTGCTCTACTTCACGCATCCGGTCGATGCCATGCTGCCCATGGGCTTGCCAGAATATAAAGGGTGCAAGCTGGTCAGCGTCGATTCGGCGGATTTGCATCTTGACGATATCGGCGAAGTGGATGAGACGGACGTTACTCCGCGCGAATCGCTGGCTGATGAGGCCTTCGCCAACCTGAAGAGCCGCGTGCAGCAGACTCTCGGCGAGAGGATCAGCGATGTGCGGGAAAGCAGCGCGCTGGTCGACAATCCCGCCCGCTTGGTCAGCGATGACGAAGCCAGCAGCCGTCACATGTACCGCATCAATCGCCTGCTGGACAAAGATTATGAGCTGCCAGTCAAGGCCTTGGAATTGAACGCGCGTCATCCATTGCTACACAACCTCAGCAGCATGATTGCTTTTGGCGGCGATGATGCGCTGGTCGAAGCGGTGATCGAGCAGGTCTTTGAAACCGCGCTGCTGCAAGACGGCATCCACCCCGACCCCTCCAGCATGGCGCAGCGGCTGACTCTGCTGATGCAAGCGGCAACGGGATCGGATCGCGGCGCGCTGGATTTCTCAAGCGCAGGCACCATAATTCCAGAGCCGGAGCGGGACGCCGTCAGCGAAAACATGATCTCGCTTGATGATCTTGATGATGCCGACTAGCAACCTGCAGCGTCGGGAAAAGGCGATAACTCGCGCGCAAACAGGATCGTAGGGGCGAGGCCAAGTCTCGCTCACAGAGTTGGGAGTCTGACCTATGGCGGAGAACAAAACCACGCGCAACGACGGCGATGTGCTGGCTTATCTGCAATCGGTGGCCAACAAACGCCGCCGCGAAGACAGCCTGGTTGTGCTGGATTTGATGGGCGAGGTAACTGGTTTGCCCGCGGAGATGTGGGGCACGAGCATCGTCGGCTTCGGCAGCTATCATTACCAATATGAAAGTGGGCGCGAAGGCGACTTCATGCTGACTGGCTTTGCCCCGCGCAAGCAGGCGCTGACGCTTTACATCATGGGCGGGCACGAGCGCTACGCGGAGTTGTTTGCCAGGCTGGGCAAGCACCGCACCGGCAAATCTTGCCTCTACATCAACAAGCTGGCTGATGTCGACCTGGATGTGCTGCGCGAGATCATCGCCGAATCGGTGGCATTCATGCGCAGCGAGCACCCGTCCAGCAATTGACGCGCGCAACAGCCCGTCCGTCTTTGCGTAGTACAGTACAAGCCGCCGCCACAGCCGGGCTTGGGTGTATAATGGGATGCGGGAAATGATGACCAGCACGAGTTCGGGCGCGATGGACGGATTGAGACTACTCGGTCAAATCGGCAAGGGCATTGTCAAAGCCATGCAATTGGTGGGCAAGGGCGTCGGTGCGACCGGTCAAGCCATAAACGAAGGCGCAGTTGCAGTGAGGACAGCCATGCCAGTTACAGAAGTGACTTCGGTATTCAACACCACCGACGAGACCATTCGTTTCGTCAACCAAGAACAGCCGCGCGACAGCAAGGAAATCTTGCCCCAAAGCGCAGTCTCCATGAAGACAGCCAAAACATCAGGCGCCTGGGTGCCCTGGTTTCATCCGCCGCGCTTTGCCCCATTTAACAAAAAGCGCATGGAAGTCGTGGTCGACGACCTGCCTGTCATCTACATCTGGCAGCGCGACGATCACATTTACTGGTGCAACCGCCTGGACAGCCAGGGCAATCCCGCCAAAGCCTATGAAGTGCCGGGCATCTCGCATGTTGGCGGCAAGCGCATGCTGGTGGTGCGCAACGACCCCGAAAATGGCTATAGCGCCTTCCTGAGCGAAAGCGTCGAGAACAAGTAGCCGCGCATGATCACTTCCATTGCGACGATTAGCGTGTTTGTGCACGACCAGCAGCGGGCCAAGCAGTTCTATACCGAGCAGCTGGGCATGGAGTTGCGCGCGGATGCCGAGATGGTTCCCGGCGCGCCTATGCGTTGGATCACCGTTGCGCCACCTGGCTGTCCCACCGAGATCACGCTCTTCCCCATGGGCGAACAGTGGCAGCACTATCAGCAGGCCATGGGCAAGCCGCAAGCTTTCACGCTGCATTGCGACGACATCGATGCCACCTACCGCGAGTTGAGTGACAAGGGCGTGCAATTCCTGGGCGAACCGCAGCGCCAGGCTTGGGGCAGTTTCGCCATTCTGGTCGACTCGGAAGGCAACCAGATCGTGCTTGGGCAGCAAGCCTAGCGCGGCACGCAAACTCAATTTCACGGAGATAAACCATGATCAACCGAGTGGGAACCGTATCGATATTTGTGGAAGATCAGAACCGCGCCAAAGCCTTCTATACCGAGAAGCTGGGCATGGAATGTACGGCGGATAACGAGTTGTGGCCCGGCGCCGATTCCCGCTGGCTGTCGGTGGCGCCGGCCGGGGCAGAAACGCAGATCATCCTCTACAAGTTCGACGAGAATTGGGAGCACTATCGCTCGACCTTCAAGCAATCCCAATCGCTGACCTTGCAATGCGAGAACATCGACGAGACCTATCGCTTGTATAAGGAAAGAGGCGTCGAGTTTCTGGGCGAGCCGGAGACACAATTTTGGGGACGTTTTGTGATGATGAAGGACTCGGAGGGCAATACGCTCATCCTGGTTCAGGTCTGATGTCTCTCGACTTGCTGGCGCTGTCACAACAGGTCGGCGCGGCATTGACAGCCAGCGGGTCTACTATCTGTGCGGCCGAGTCCTGCACGGGCGGGCTGGTCCTCAGCACATTGACGGACCTGGCGGGCAGTTCCACTTATGTTTTGGGCGGCCTCGTTACCTATTCCAATCAGGCCAAAATGCGCTTTCTGGGTGTCCGCGAGGCGACGCTGCTTGAGCATGGCGCGGTCAGCGAGCCAACCGCCGCAGAAATGGCGCGCGGCGCGCAGAAAAGCTTCGACAGCGACCTTGCCCTCAGTGTAACCGGCATCGCGGGACCTGGCGGCGCAACGGCCGATAAACCCGTCGGCTTGACCTATATTGGGCTGGCGGGGCGGGGCGGAATGCTGATAATGGAGCAGCACATTTGGCCAGGAGACCGCATGAAAAACAAACAGTTGAGTGTGGCGGCGGCATTGAAACTGCTGCTGAGCGAATTGACAAGCTAGTTCCGCGCCAAATCCCCGGCGACATCAGCGTAGACTTGCGCCATTGGCAGTTCGATGTTCAGGGCGGCGAGCGGAATCAGTTCGTCCAGGCTGTCAAAGGTTTGCAGCAGCCAGCCATCATCGGCGCGCGTATGCAGTTCAGCGAAGATGCGCTGCTGGTCGATGATGAGGCAGGCGCGCAGAGACGGCAGCGACTTATAGAGTTCCAGTTTCCAGCCGCGGTCGTCCGTTATGGTGGAAGGCGAAGTCACTTCCACAACCAGGACCGGATTCAACAGCGCCAATCTGCCATCGTCGGCAAAACGTCTTTCGCCACAGACTACGCTTACATCGGGGTAAACGGCATTGTGCTCGTCGATGCGCACGAGCATGTCGCTGTTAAGCGTGCCACAGTCTTTTCCGCGCAAGCGAAAATGGATTTCGGCCGTGACATTTACAGCGATTTCGCTGTGTGCATCTGTCCCTCCAGCCATGCTGTAAATCTTGCCGGCGACGAGTTGATGCTTGACGGTTGCCCGTTCTTCACGCTCCAGGAACTCGTCCAGTGTAAACCTAAGGTGGATCTCTTCTCGTACTTCTGGGACAGGCAGTGCCATGATGCTATTCTCTTATTTTGCTGCCTGGCTGCCGGTCGGCTATTCCAGCGCCAAATCCCCAGCGACATCGGCATAGACCTGCGCCAGTGGCAGTTCGATGTTCAGGGCGGCGAGCGGGATCAGTTCGCCCAGGCTGTCAAAGGTTTGCAGCAGCCAGCTATCACCGGCGCGCGTATGCAGCTCGGCGAAGATGCGATGCTGGTCGATGATGAGGCAGGCGCGCAGGGACGGCAGCGACTTGTAAAGTTCCAGCTTCCAGCCGCGGTCGTCCGTTATGGTGGAAGGCGAAGTCACTTCCACAACCACAGTGGGATTAAGCAGCGCCAGTTCGCGATCGTCCGAATAGTAGTCGTCGCCACAGACCACGCTCATATCGGGATACACGGCGTTGTAGTCGTCAATGCGCACGAGCATGTCGTTAGTGTGCAAGAAGCACCCTTTGCCACCCAAGCGACGGAACAAATCTCCAAATGTATTGCCGACGAGGCGACTGTGCTTGCGCGTGCCGCCGGCCATGTTGTAGATTTTGCCCGCGACCAACTGATGCTTGATCTTGGCGGTCTCTTCAAATGAAAGGAACTCGGTCAGCGTCCATTGAACCGTCACTTTTCCTTCGAGTGCGGGTGCAGTTGCTGCCATCAGAATTATCCTTCTCACCAACCTGCTGCGTGCAGCACACAGTATAGCAGACAGCCCAGCGATTTCACCACAATCCCTGCGTCCCACGCAGGCTGCCAAACTCGCCGATGTGATAGGCATTGTGCGCCGCCACGATCAGAATCTCGCGCAGGATGCTGTGCCCGGGATGGCCATGCGGGATCTGGGCAATCAGGTCGCGGTCCTGATCTTGCGCAATCGCCACCAGCGCCGCCAAATCCGTTTTGAAGCGCGCAATCGTATTCCACCAGCCCGCCTTGTCCGCCTGCGAATCGGGCGGAGACCAATAATCTTCGGGGAATTTCATGCTTACATAATCGGGATTTTGGATGTAATCGAGGATATCGGCCTGGGCGATGCGCATATGCTCCAGCAAGTGCCAGAACGTGTAGGGCAGTCCTGGCGGCTGCGTGTTGAAATGCGCTGCGGGGAAGTCGGCGATGACATCGTCAAAGCTTTGGTGCGCCTGGCGAACTGTCAGGGCATTGACGAGCTGCTGCCGCAAGTGCGGGTCGTTCATGGGCTGCCTCCTTGGCTGCTGGCGCCTCGCGTGGCTTTCCTGGAGTATAATCGCTGTTGAACGACTTCATTCGTCTTGCAGGCGATTGCTTGCGAAGCGCCGGCGACTTGCCTCCCCCGACTTTTCGGGGAGACCGAGGGGGGTAAAAATTGTCCGCTCAGGGTTGCGCTGTCCATGATTCGCCACTCCCCTCTTCTCAGGGCAATCGCATCAAATCTGCGAGAGCAGCTTTAGCCGGAAGTTGTCATCGAGCGCGGCGCGATAGCGTTTTTGTCTCAAGCTGCCCTTGGATGTATCCTGTTTCAAGATATTCAGGCTGATTTT